>JAESGT010000120.1_pt1 | contig 18013 bp, 15 predicted proteins | sample 9266261 | NCBI WGS metagenome assembly JAESGT01 (sample SAMN15741584, study PRJNA653494) | algae metagenome | isolation source: Pelatocladus maniniholoensis HA4357-MV3 and co-occurring heterotrophs from... | place: USA: Maniniholo cave near Haena, Hawaii | collected 2009-07-28 | reverse complement strand
CCGTATTTCTCAAATTCGAGCAATCCCCTCTCTTGCCCAAGTTATTCGGGAGAAATCTTCTCTCATTCCATTAGGCTGGTCGTGGCAGCTTGAATCACTGCCTACCCCGAATTATTGAGCCGATACTCTTAAGTCGTATAGAAAAAAATACAAGACCCTAGATCATAAACACAGCACTTTTGCTTGGTAGTTAAAGGAAAGCGAAATATAGAATATAGTTGCTATTGTATTAAATAATCAATTTGTTAAAAATAAATTGTTCACTGTTTATCATTTAATTTATGTCGCCTCTTGCCTTGGCAGTAATAACAGGGCTATTTCATTCTCATCCAGCCCACCTCAGAATTAATTGAAAGTCTCTCGGCTAAGGACTTTTTCATTTTGATAAGTAAGTCTAGAGCATATCTAACTTGTAATTTCTGAGATGTAGTTATCAATCAAATATTATCATTAATTTATTATTTGATTGATAATATATTAAGTATTTCTACTTTTTTCTGAATCAATCTTCTATATTATCAAGACCTCATAATATTAAACTGAATCAGATATGAAAATCAAAACTATAATTAAATTTAACTAAAAGAATAATAGTTTCTCTAGACACTTTTTAGGAGAGTTAATTATGACTCAAGACTATACCACAAAGTGGTGGGCTGCTTTTTCATGCCTTGCATTTATAGAAGGCGTTTTACTGGTGATGTTATTCTCTGGACGCAGTTCTGCATTAACTATAGCAGCATTGCTTTTCATCGCGATTTTAATGGTATTTATTCCACGAGCAGATGATGTTGTTGCGCTGACATTTGACAGAGATAAAATTGACAACAAAATCAGTTCTCTCAACAAAAAATTGAGTACTACGAAAAACAGAGTAGATAAAATCTTTCTCTTAACAATCCCAGACTCAATGTATAAGTCCTTGCAAAAAATTAACTCTGGTAACTATGGTAATTACGATTTGACGACCAGATTAGAAAGAGAATTGTACCACTTACGAGATATAGGCTACATAGAAGATACAAAGGAAATTCGTGATATTCCCTATGAAGGAAATAATTTATCTAATTACCTCAAAATCACGGCGTTAGGTAAGCAGTATATTGAACTCCGCAAGAGTATCGAGGAGGAAAATAAGGGAAAATAATGTACACTCTTGAGTAAAATTTACTAGACTTTCAAACTTATGATTGTCTAACTAAATATGTTCGTCAGAAGTATTTTAATAATGGAGACTGCATTTAATTGAAATCTTTAGGTTGATTATTTTGCAGCAAATGATTTTTGAGAAAAGCTCCAGCCTCAACAATGGCTTCACGTCCTTCAGTAAGCATCGGTGCAAATAAATGCAGGGAGTGAATCATATCTTTCCAAACTTTTAATTCTACAGAGACATCATCTAAAGCGGCTTTGCGTGCTAACCTAAGCGAGTCATCCAAAAGAACTTCCTGATTTCCCACATGAATCAACATGGGTGGTAAACCTGACAAATTGGCATAGATTGGTGAAACCATAGGATCACGGAAATTGGCTGTAGGTAAATACATATTTATCCCTGCTTCAAGTATCTGAGGTAAAACCATTAGATCAATATCAGCTTTCGTTTTGTGCGTCTGGCCTGTTCTTTCCATATCTGTCAGTGGTGATATGAGCAATGCAGCTACAGGAAGCGGTTTACCTGCGTTACGTAAGGACAGCAGTGTTGTCAACGCCAGGTTTCCGCCAGCAGAATCGCCTGCGATCGCAATGTGAGAGGGGCTAAAATCACGCTCGTTCATCAACCACTGGTATGCAGTTATGGTATCCTCTAAAGCGCCTGGATATGGATGCTCTGGTACTAGCCGATAATCAATCAATAAAACAGTCGCATCTGCCGCTTCGGAAAAATCGCTGGCTAATCGGCAATGACTAATACGAGAGCCAGCAATAAACCCACCACCATGCAGATATAATATAACTCGATCTTTAGCTGCTTGTGGTGTTGAAATCAAACTTGCTGGTATACCATTAACATCAACTTCTTCAATGATTGCAGTTGGATGCGGTGGTAGGAGATTTGCTGAACCATTAAAACTGGCGCGCATTTGTGTTGGAGTTGTTCCCCAAGAAAAGTTACGCATTATTTCAAGAATCGCATTGAGTTCTTGTTGGCTCATTTTTCTCCCCTTTTTAACTTAAAACCATTGCTGGGCTGTACTTTTGAAATCCATCATTTGCGACTTTACTTCGTGTGTACTACCCTTAGCATTGACTTAGGTTAAGAATCTCTTTTGATAGAGTCTTCGTTTCAACCGACTCAAAGATTCCGGCTCAATACCGAGATATGATGCGAGGTGATACTGAGAAATGCGTTGTAAGAGGTAAGGCTCACTTTTAAGAAGATGTAGATAACGTTGTTCTGGCGTATCCCGATAAAGAGAGAGCAATTTATCACGCAGCATAAATGCAAGACTCTCAGCAAAAAGTCTCAAGAGTTTCTGACCGGACGCTGATTCTTCAAGGGTATGCAGTACCTGGTGGTTGACGAGCAGTACTTCAGATGATTCAATAGCTTGACAAGAAAAACAAGCTGGTTGTTGCTTGCGGAAACTCTCGTAATCACCGAACGTTTGATGCTCAGGATGGAAGAATAGGGTTAATTCTTTGCCATCTTTTAAGAAAAAAGTTCTCAGACAGCCCTGCAAAGTTAAACCCACAAATTGACAAATGTCACCTTCTTGAAATAAGAATTCACCTTTATGAATTTTTCTTGGTTCCAATAGAGGCTCAATCAGGATTCGAGGAATTTTAAATTCAGGTAAAAGCTGCTGTATATATTCGTAAAATGGCTCATACATTTAAATTTGGAGCTAAAGATACTTATACTTTTATAATCATCAATTTATCAGTTATTTTCTCACAAATACTTTCAATCATTAATTGCAGAAATTACACACAATTTTTCAACGCTTCAATATCTGCACCAACAATTTTTTCTAAATTTCTGGTAATTTTTTCAATATCCCAGTCCCACCAAGCAATTTCTAGTAGAGTATTGATGATTTCGTCGGGAAAGCGTTGGCGCACTAAACTAGCTGGATTACCGCCAACAATTGTGTAAGGTGCGACATCTTTAACAACTACAGATTTTGCTGCAACAATAGCACCATCACCGATTTTAACTCCAGGCATAATCATTGCTTCGTATCCAATCCACACATCGTTACCAATCACAGTGTCACCCTTGAAAGGTAGTTCATCAGGTTTCGGTGTCACATCTTCCCAATCACTACCAAAAATGCTAAATGGATAAGTTGAAAACCCAGACATCTGATGGTTTGCGCCATTCATAATAAATTTTACGCCTGTAGCTAAAGCACAAAACTTACCAATTATTAGCTTGTCGCCAATAAATGGATAGTGGTAAAGCACATTGCGCTCAAAATTTTCCGAGTCTTCCAGGTCATCGTAATACGTATAGTCCCCAATGATGATGTTGGGATTGGAGACAGTATTTTTGATAAAACAAACCTGGGGAAAACTCTGCATGGGATGTGGGTTGTTTGCGTCGGGATATTGCATTGCAAAACTTGTTGAGTTCTTTATAGATAAAACTTAATCTCAAAACAAGCTACACGTCAGGGTCTCATGTTTTAAGCCATGATTTTACTTATAAATTAAATATATAACTCAAAAAAAATTACAATACATACTTATTACTATGGCAATAAAACAGACTCCACAGCTTACAGAATAATTCACCGATGTGTCTCCCGTAACTTGGTAACAAAAAGCAGCTGTAAATAGTTAATATCACTTCTATCAAATCTAGTAGGGGCATGGTAAGTTTTAAATCCGTTGTTTCCTATTTTGCCCTGACTAATGCATTTGCACTATTTACAACCCCAACATCTAGAAGAATTAGTCAAAAGTGGCGGTATTGATTTACACTTAGCAACCTTGAATTTCCAGTCTTTGCAAGACGAAATCGCCTATAACTATTTGTTAATTTCCGAACACATACCACGCACGAATATTGGTATGGTGAGGAATAGCTGGTTACAACGCTACGCTCATGTAGCTGCTGGTGGCTGGTGGTGTGCTGGACTTGATCCTCTTAATAACTGGGAACCAATGGAATGGGGATGTTTTAAGCCAAATCAACCCCGACTCAATGAAAAAGGTAAATCTATTAAATACGAACATCCTCCTTGCACACCGACGCGGGTGTTTTGTTTGCGAGTCAGTTTGCGCGTGTGGCAACAAGTCGCCCAACGTTACAATCAAACCATGCCAGAAAATATCAGCATTACCGAAAATGGGGAAGCTGTGGGTTTTTGGGCGTGGGTAATGGCGAGAAATATACCTATAATTATTTGTGAAGGTGTGAAAAAAGCCGCCGCACTGTTAACACAAGGGTATGCAACTATTGGTGTTCCTGGAATTACTAGCGGTTATCGCGTCACTAAAGATGAATTTGGCAAAGTTATCCGTCGTCAGTTGATACCAGACTTAAAAGCGATCGCGATCGCTAAACGCACATTTTATATTTGCTTTGATTTTGAAACCCAAGACAACAAAATTGCAGCCGTAAATAACGCAATCTCGCAACTTGGTTTTTTATTCCAAACCCAAAATTGTCCTGTAAAAGTTATTGAACTACCAGGAAGCGAAAAAGGAGTTGATGAGTTTATCGTAGCTAAAGGTGCAAACGCCTTTGAAAAAATATATCGCCAAAGCGTTGATTTAGAAAATTATCTTGCTCAAACAAAACCCCACACAGAATTAACTATACCTCCTGCACTCACTCTTAATAATCGCTATTTAGGAGAAATACCCTTTCCTACTTCTGGATTAGTCGGGATCAAATCTGCTAAAGGTACAGGGAAAACTACAGCACTTCAGACAGTTGTGCAACAGGCAAAAAATCGAAATCAACCTGTTTTATTAATTACTCATAGAATTCAACTTGGTCGATTTTTATGTGAAAAAATCGGTATTAATTGGGGAATTAACAATGAAAACTTAACTCGTAGTAACAGCTTTGATACTCGCTATCAATCTAGCCAATCTCTGGGATTATGTATAGATTCTTTGTGGAAGCTTAATCCTGAAGATTGGCAAGGAGCTATATTAATATTAGATGAGGTAGAACAATCTTTATGGCATCTCCTCAATAGTAATACTTGTAAAGAAAAGCGTGTAAAAGTCCTCAAATCGTTTCAACAATTAATTTCTAATATCCTTACAAGTGGTGGATTAATTCTTGCTCAAGATGCAGATTTGTCTGATATTTCTTTAGAATATTTACAAGGATTAGCAGGAATTCAATTAACGCCATGGGTGGTAGTTAATCAATGGAAACCTCAACGTGGTTGGGATGTTACTTATTATGATTCTCCTAATCCAACTCCGCTAATTCATCAACTAGAATTGGATTTGATGGCAGGTCGAAAATGTTATGTAACTACTGATAGTCGTTCTGGACGTTACAGTTGTGAAACCATTGCGATTTATTTACAAGAACGACTGCAAAGACTACAAAAGCAATTTTCTAAAACTCTAGTCGTCAGTAGTTTAACAACAAATACGCCTGGTCACGAAGCAGTTGATTTTATCACATCTATTAATCAAAAAGTGCCAGAATACGACTCTGTTTTCGTCACTCCCAGTTTAGGAACAGGAATTAGTATTGACGTTCAACATTTCGACTGTGTTTATGGTATTTTTCAAGGTGTAATTCCTGACTCCGAAGTTCGACAAGCATTAGCAAGAGTACGAGATGATGTTCCAAGAGTAATTTGGTGCGCTAAACGAGGTATTGGTCTGATTGGAAGTGGTAGTACAAATTATCGTTTACTTTCTTCTTGGTATCAGGAAAATCAAAAAGAAAACTTGGCTTTACTTAGTCCCTTACATAAAATTGATGTAGACTTACCATTAGTTTATGACCCAATTCATTTACGAATTTGGTCGAAATTAGCAGCAAGAGTCAACGCTTCAATTAAACTCTACCGTCAATCAACAAAAGATGGCTTAATTGCTGATGGTCATCAAATTCAGACACGGAGTAACGCTGTTCAAAATAATATAGTCCGAGATTTACGCCTTGCTTTTTTAGCTACCGATCCTAATGATTTAGCAACGCGCCGACGATTAATTATCGAAATTGTCAAAGTCCAAAAAGATTGGTCACAAAGACGCCAAAAAGCCAAAGAAATTAAACTTAAAATTAAAGAAATTAAGCAACACAATCAATTAGCAGCAGCAACGGCTGTAGCTAATGCTAAAGATATTGATTATGTGGAGTATGACCAACTCATAGCAAAACATTCACTTACTGATGAAGAACGCAATCAAATTCATAAATATGTTCTCAGGCAAAGATACAGTATACCAGTTACACCTCAACTGAAATTATTAGATGAGCAAGGTTATTATAGTCAATTATTAATTCACTATTATCTCACTCATGAAAGTGAATATTTTTGGGTACGAGATCAGCAAGAATGGCAACAGCAATTAATTTGGGGCGAGGGTCAAGTTTTCCTTCCAGATTTAAAAATATATACCCTTAAAGTTGAAGCGATGAGAGCTTTAGGAATGCTACAGTTTTTAGAACCAGAACGACTATTTACTGAAAATGATCCTGATTTAATTATGTTGCAAAATACTGCTATGCAGTGCAGTAAACATATTAAAAGAACACTTGGCATAGATTTAGTAAAAGGTAAACAGCGCCTTTGTGCGATCAAAATACTGAGCAGATTACTAAATTTGTTAGGTTTAAAGTTACAGCGAGTTGATCAAAGATATCAAGTTGATTTCAGAACTCTCAATGATGGTAGAGACAAAATATTTGCTGTTTGGCATCAACGAGATCAGTTAATGTTAGCTAATATGACTGACTCTGCTGATGGCAAGGCTATCTTATGGCACATATCTACTCAGACTAAAGGATCAACATCTCTCTATACAGGCTATAAATAAAACTATGTAGTAAGAACGATATGAAATAGTCTGCAATATTGTAAAGTCTTACTATAGTTACTATTGTGTCCTTTCACTATTTTGATGCATTTGGCGACAAGGAGGACAAGAAAGACAACCCAGGGCTATTTCATTTTAGACATAAACCGCCCTGAAATAAAGTTCAGAGCTAATAGTTTAAGTCCGTTAAAACGGACTAAATTACCACTAAACAGTCGCTTTTAACCGACTTTTGCTATGAGACCACAATTGATTCTGAGGCGGGCTGGATGAGAATGAAATAGCCCTGGAGACAACCAATCACTAAATACTCACTAAATTTTGACAAATGACTTAGTTATTTTTCTTTTAACACGGATATTTGTACGATGAAAGTGAGAATCATCTAGATTTATTGAAAATTTAAATTTCTTTGTAAAATCTGCACATAGAATGAGGTAACTTTATGATTTATCTGAAAGGAGTATTCATAAATCAAGTTTAAATATAGTTAATGAAAGTGGGAATAATGAAATAAATTAGAAATTTGTAAGTTTTTTGCTAAATTTACGAAATTTATGCAGTTTAGACTGTAGCAGCACAACAAAAGGCAAAATTTAGTCAAACCATAAGCCGATGAGTGTAACTAGTTACCGACGAATAGTAATTGGGGATGTGCATGGTCACTATGAAGGTTTAATGAGATTGTTAGATGCGATCGCCCCTGCATCAAACGATCAAGTCTACTTTTTAGGAGACTTAATTGATCGTGGCCCACAAAGCGCCCAAGTAGTTGATTTTGTGAAAGACAGTTCCTATCAATGTTTGTTAGGGAATCACGAACAGATGCTATTGAATGTTCTCACAAAACGCATCCCTACCCCTACAGTACAAGCATGGCTATACAGTGGTGGACAGGCAACAGTGTCTAGTTATGAAGAAGCTACTATTCCCCATGATCATCTCGAATGGTTTGATAATTTGCCTACACATATTGATTTAGGGGATGTTTGGTTGGTTCATGCTGGTGTTGATCCTTTCATACCTATAGAAGCACAAACAGCCGACCAATTTTGTTGGGTGCGAGATGAATTTCACAGCATTCAAAAGCCATACTTTGTCGATAAATTGATGATTATCGGTCATACAATTACTTTTACCTTACCAGGCGTATCCCCTGGTCAATTAGCCCAAGGGGAAGGATGGTTAGATATAGACACTGGTGCTTATCATCCTCGTAGTGGTTGGTTAACGGGATTGGATATTACAAATAATTTGGTTTATCAAGCAAACGTTCTCAAAAATTGCATCCGCATCTCACCTTTAGAAGAAATGGTGACAACTGTCAAGCCAGAACAATTTCATATACGCCGCAATAAGTGTTTAGCCTGATCTTAAGTTTCAGGCTTGGCAAAAATCATTTTTTCTAAATCGACTACCGATACGCACCGATGCACACAAATAAATGTTTCGTATGCATTTGTGTCATTTTAAAATTGCTTCAAGACCTAAATAGGGCTTGGATATTAGTCTTATATGTAGAATTATCTAAACCATCGTTGCCATTGCTTGGTTGAGTATTGATGTCCTTTTTAATAGAATTAATGCGATCGCCTGTTGCTGGGTGAGTACTCAAAAATGTTGGTACAGAACCCTTTTTGACTAGCTTTTGCATAAACGAAACCATCGCCGCTTGACTATAACCAGTACGTGTCAAAGTTCTTAATCCTCTTTTATCAGCATCAAATTCGTTTTTTCGACTACCTGGTAGGTTACGCGCTAACTGATAACCAATTTGTATTGCTCGACTGCGATCTAATCCAGCTGCTGTTAACAAACCTTCATCAAGTGCCTTTTGGCGCATCTGCTTGACTAGATGTCTACCGCCAATATGACCAATTTCATGGGCCATGACGCTTGCTAGTTCCGCTTCATTTTCAGCAGTTTCTATTAAACCTGTATTTAAATATACAAATCCACCAAGAGTGGCAAAAGCATTAATTTTATCATCATCAACAACTTGGAAAGTAAAAGGAAGATTGGGGCGATCGCTATTTGCTACCAATCGCTGACCAATTTGTTGCACATAACGGTTAATATTTGCGTCGCGGTACAATCGAACGTCACTGTCTAGCAGTTGTTGATTGATTTGTTTACCAATCTCAACTTCCTGGCGATCGGACATATTAGAAAGCTGAAGTGCTTGCACTCCTTGAAAAATCAGAGGTATCCAATCAAAAGCTTGAGATGGTAAGGCGCTACTCAAACAAATACTCAGCGCCATCAGCACCGAAATCAATGGATAAAACAAACGACGTCGAAAAACACTGTAATAGATATATAAGCTTTCCCTATTATTCATAATTCGGTCTGAAAAGACTTTAACAAGAACGTAAAAATAACAGACGCAAGCAGGATATCACAAGTTGCATTTAACATCTCTCATGCAGATGTCACGAGCAAACTTGACTATAATGCAGTTTTAACCGATTGTTTTTGGCAACAGCAACTAAAAACACCGATCATGATAAACTGTCGCATGTCATAGCAGGTGGCGTTGAATTGTCAAATCTAGCATTCAAAAGTCAAAAATTGAATTTAGGAAAATTTCAGTTATGGCTATTTTAGATTCCAAAGGTCGTTTATTTGGTAAATTTAATGTTCTTGATATAGGTGCTGGGCTAGTAATTTTGCTGGTTATATTCGGCATCTTTTTCTTCCCTGGGAGTACTGGTTCTGTTGCTCAAGTAGGTTCTAAAACTGTACCCATTGAAGTAGATTTAATTGTTCGGGGATTAAATGTACGTGATCCTGAACAGTTATACAATCAAGGATTTAAAAAAGGTGGTAAAACAAACGTTATTATCCGTAATCAACCCCACGGAAAAATTGATATCAAATCTCTTCAACCATTACCTAAAACTGTACTTGTTCCCCAGCCAGATGGTACTATTAAAGAATTGCCAGATCCCAAATCAAACAGTTTTAGTACAGACATGTTATTGACTTTGGAAGGTAAAGCCCAAGTCACTGAAAATGGGCCAGTTCTAGGTAACAGCAAAGTCAAAATAGGTATGCCATTTGAGTTGGAAGGCTTTAATTACAACTTCAATGCCAGTGTGATAGATGTACGAATTAAAGATAAGTCTTAGTTAGAGAAATATAAAGCTTTATGGGGAAAAATCATCCCTTAACCTAGACATTTGACATTTTAGCCCAGATCCCCGACTTCTGTTGAGTTGTCGGGGATCTTGTCTGGAGCGAATGATTTAGAAATGCGATCGCCCAACTAAAAAGCCCTACGTGTCTACGCACTGACTAAATTAATGTTGATCACAAAAATTGTCTGAACTATAGGAAATGTTCAAAAATTATATGATCTTTGTGGTTCAATAATATTAATAATGAAAAAACTGTCTACACTTTTTGACGAAGAACGTCACCAACTCCAAACTGAGATTGACAAAGTAACTAGTGTTGATCAGGTGGTGAAGTTGGTTCAAAACCAAATTGATCATCTAGAAAAAAGTTATATAAGTGAGCTAAATATGGCTCAAGTACGTTCGGCTGCTTTTTTCTTGGATGCATTGCGCCAGTCGATCGCTACTCTCACTGCGGCTAACCAAATTCAAGTCACTCTCCCACAGTCAAAGCAAGTTACTATCCCAGTTACCAAGTTGTCTGCTAACAGGTTAATCCTGAAACTGCTGAAGACACTTGTTTATATAGGTATATTAGCTTGGTTATTGTATTTAACAGAAACTAGCCCTGGAGCGTGGATGGCTATTTTGCTTGCTTCTGTGCTGATAGGTTTAGAAGTTGTGCTGCAACTTGATAAAGATAAACAGGATAATAATTCAAATTTTGCACAGTTAAGAGAATTACCTCAATCTGTACTAAAAATTGATAGCAAAATTCTTCTTGATAATCTGGGTGATGCTCTCAATACAATAGACTTAGCAGTCGCTAGAGTTGAACAAGGGAATCAATCTTTGGATGATCGCGCCATTGAAGAACTACCAGAACTATTAAATTTTCTGCAAAGACTAATAGGCGCATCATTTTTGGATAAACCTCAAATGATGCTGGAATTAACTAAACTTTTGCCCCAGATTTTAATGGAGCAAGGAATTCGTACTCAAGTTTATCAACCAAAAGATCCCCACAGCGATCGCGAATATTTTGATTTTGAGCCAAGTATTGACCCTGACACTAAGAATTTTGTGACTATCACTCCTGCTTTACTGAAGGGCGATCGCTTACTCAGACGTGGTCGAGTAATTGAACCGTTTCCAACTTGATTTACGAGTTTAAAACTTGATTTACGAGTTTAAAACTTGGTTTACGAGTTTAAAACTTGATTTACGAATTTAAAACTTGATTTACGAATTTAAAACTTGATTTACGAGTTTAAAACTTGATTTACGAGTTTAAAACTTGATTTACGAGTTTAAAACTTGATTTACGAGTTTAAAACTTGGTTTACGAGTTTAAAACTTGGTTTACGAGTTCTGAATACTGGCTAAACTTGATGCTCGAACAGAATAGAGGTGAAAATGAAATGGGAAGCAGGCTAATACCAATTAAATATGAAGCTGCACATTATTTTAACCCCTCCCAACCTCCCCTTGGTAAGGGGAGGTGCCGAAGGCGGTGGGGTTCATTCGACTTTTGCAAGAGGTCTCTTAACCTCATCACCAGTAATGCGATCGCACAAATGAATAATCAACCATTAACTTGTTCTGGCAAAGATGGACGTATGCACAAATATAGCAGAGGGCCAAATAACGGAATTAAAGCGATCAGCCAAAATATTCCAGAATTTTTCCAACCACGCCGTGTCATATCATCTCCCAATAAAGCAGGAAATAATACACACAGCAGACAAAAATCACAGCTCATCACATTGATAAAACGGCTAGTTTGCCACTGCTGGACAAAATCACCCCAATCTCCTTGTCTAATACCATAACTAATTAAAATCACCGTTCCAATAGTCAGAATTATACCCATCCAGCGAGAATCTAAAAATTTAATCAAGACATTCTTTTCGCCAGAAAACTGTAGATTTGGTTCTCTCAAAGCCAAATAGGGTAACAAAGCAAATGCGCCAACTGCAAAAGAAGCAGCAGCAAATGGCCAAGCTGGAATTTTTTGTCCTCTACCGTCAACAAACATGATTGCACTGTAGATAAGAGGCCAAATACCCATAATATTAAAAAGTGCAATCACCAAAGGATTAATTCCTTGCCATTGACCAGTAGAAAGGTTTTTAATTAACTCAAAAGTATCGGGTTGATCGGGAGGAGCAAACAAGAAAGCATAAGCAATCAATCCTAACCAAACCAATCCAAAGGTAATTTTTCTCATGAGGGATTTAGATCACTGAAAGCTTCTGATAAATACTCAGCAGCAGCAGCAACTAGTGCGATCGCTCCTTCGTAATCTAGGCGTGTTGGTCCCAAAACTCCCACACTACCTACCTGTGCTGAACCACGACGATAGGTGGAAGAAATTAAACTACAATTACGAATTGTTTCCAGAGGATTTTCTGCACCAATCCTGACTGTTACTCGTGGTTTACCCACTTCCTCAGTCTCATTTTCCTCAAATATTAATCGCCACAGTTGCTCTTGTTCTTCCTCCAATAGTTGGATGATAGTTTGTACCTGTTGTAGTTGCGAAAATTCTGGTTGTCGTAAAACTTCAGCCATTCCACGCACCATTATTTGTGTCACCCCTGGCGTCAAGCTGCGACGACTAAATTCTGCTAAGGAATTTTTTAAGTATTCACCATAATGTTGAAATTCTCGATCTAAATCACTCCAATTCAGGTTAGCTACCTCTAACAAGCTGCGTCCTCGTAATTGGCTATTTAAAAAATTAGAAACAATTTGCAATTCCCGATCTATTAGTTCTGGATCAGATTGTGTGTCTTTATCTTTTGGTGGCAAATCTAATAATGCTGAATGTGTCTCATAACTATCTGTGACTACAATCAACATTACTTGTCCGACTTCAATTTGCACCAATTGCAAATGACGCAACAGCGCGCTAACATTTTGTGGCAAAGTAATCAAACTGATGCAGCCACTCAAGGTTGCTAAAATTTGGGCTGCACCTTGCAATAGATTTTCTAGACCTCTGTCTTCCCAATTCAGGCGCGTTTGTAGTGTTTCTTCTACTTTTCTAGCTAAAGTATCAGATGGTGTGATCAACTGATCAACATAAATCCGATAGCCAGAGTCAGAAGGTACTCGCCCAGCAGAAGTATGGGGTTGATAAAGTAGCCCAGCTTTTTCTAACACACCCATGGCGTTACGAATTGTTGCTGAACTCACACCCAAATTGTATTCTTCTAGCAGAGCTTTGGAACCAACAGGCTCTGCTGTAGCGATGTAATGACGTACTGTAGCCCAAAGAATGTGCTGTTGACGATTGGTTAACTGGACTTCCATACCTATAAGTTTACCAAAGCAAAATTTTAATTAGTTTTTGAAAAACAAAAATTTCTTAAGTTGGGAAGCAAAAAACATTATTATTAGTTAAGCAAAATAGTAAATTATTGAAGTATCTAAAAATACGTTTATCTGTTAACTGTTAACTATTAACTGTTTCATTATTGAGTATAAGTCCTCACAAATTGATATTTAATACGTTGGTGGCGCTTATCGGGAGCATCCCAAATGTTCAAAAAACCCGCCCGCGATTGAAATCGCAGTCTCATTTGCATTGTCCCCAAAAAAACGGGCAGGCTTATAAACCCCTTTATTAATCAATGGGCCATGCGGAATATCCAAAGAAGCCTGCCCGTTTTTTCTAAGTGGAAGACCCTCATAGCTCAAGTCTGCTTAAAGCAGACTAATCGATTTATTTGTTGAGTCGTCTTTAGTATATTGAAAAAATTGGGATGCTCCCGCGCTTATCTGAGGTCAAACATGCGCCTAATGACTATTGAGTTGAGAATAGCAAAATAACTCGACCATCTTCATTATCTGTTAATACAGAGGAATTGAAGGGTCAACTAACATTGAGTAAGCATCAATACCACCAGAAATATTTTTCACATTTGTAAATCCCTGATTCACTAGCCACTGACACATCTGAGCAGAACGAATGCCATGATGACAAAGTACCAGAGTTTCAGCATGTGGATCTAAGCGGGTATGGATTTCGTTTTCCCAAACAGCAAATTCACTGAGAGGAAAGTTAACAAAACCCTCAATGTGAGCGATCGCGACTTCTTGGGGTTCACGCACGTCCACAAGCTGAAGATTAGGCTCCTTTTTTGACAAATTTTGAGCAAGTTCTTCTACACTAATTTGGGTAATGGGTTGACCTGTCATCCGATTTGAGATTTTGGATTTGAGATTTTGGATTAAACGCAGCAAGTATGAAAGATAAAAAAGGTAAGATATCCGACTACTGATCATTATCTTCATACTTTATTTATGTTTGCAGAAAATCTGCATCTTGACCAGGAAGAAATGCTTAGAGGATTTGAAGCAAGAGAAAATTGAGTGAAAAAATTATGAAGCAAAGCTTATTCTTTCGTTCCCTAGCGGCTATTTCGCTGATACTGCTGTTGATTACGATCTCTGGTTGTAATGGCTTATCTAGTCCAAATTCTCTCATGGGAATCAGTGGAACTAGAAAACAACCTGGTGCAGCTATTTTTGTATCCCAACAAGCACCAGTGATGATTTCAATGCTAGTCAATCCTGATAAATTACAAGCATTGGAATCTGAAGGAGAACTATCCAAACTTAAAACCAGCTTGTTAGCCAACACAGGCTTAGATTACAAACAAGACATTCAACCTTGGTTGGGAGATGAAATTACCTTAGCTGTTACTACCCAAGACATTGATCGCGATTCTAGCAACGGACAGCAACCAGGATATTTTATGGCACTAGCAACCAAAAATCCAGAGAAAAGCCATGAGTTTGTGAATTTGTTATTTTCCAAACGAGCGATCGCTGGCTCAAACTTAATCACAGAACAATACAAAGGTATCAAGCTGATTTCTGACTCTCAACAAGTAGATCCAAAATCTAAAATCCAAAATTCTTTGGCTGGTGCTAGTATTGGCGATGATTTTGTCTTGTTTGCCAATGATCCAAAAGTGCTACGAGAAGCAATTAATAACGTCCAGGCTCCTGATGTTAATATAACTACCTCTAGTAAATATCAGGAAATTGTTAAACAAATACCCAAAGGTGCATTAGCTACGGCGTTTCTCAATCTTCCTAATATCGCTCAATGGCAAGGTTTACAATTGCCAGAACCAGCAATCTATGACAGCGAAATAGTGTCTTTAGTTTTATCCAAAAAAGGATTGTTAGCAGAAACTAGCTTACTCGCACAAGCTGAAACAGCACCCCCTCAAGAACAATTATCTCAGCCTGTAGAAGCATTAAAATATATTCCAGCCTCAGCAGGTTTGGCGATCACTGGCACAAATTTGAGTAGTTTATCTAACAGCAACTTAACTCAAGTTTGGCAACAACTCAAAGTAGCCATGTCCAGTTCAGAAAAAGATGTTGTTTCTAATTTAGTTAGACCTGTGGTGGATGCACAAACAGGCTCAGAACTCGACTTAAAAGCAGATATTTTTAGTTGGGTACAGGGAGAATACGCCATCGGATTATTACCCCGTTCAGAACAAGCAAATCCTGATTTTGTGTTTGTAGTCGAAAAAACTGAAACCACACCAGCAGGAATTTCTCATTTAGATGAAATCGCATCCTTAAAGGGATTATCACTCCATAGTTTTGATGTAGACAAGCAAAAAATTTCTGCTTGGACACAATTAAAAGCCACAAAATTTACCGATCCTCAACAGCGAGAAAAATACGCCATTGAAGCGAAAGTTTCAGGAGTACATATTAGCCAAGGAAATTACGAAATTTTTGCTTCTAATCTCGAAACAATGAATGAAGTTCTCAATGCTAAGAACAATTCTTTAATGAGCGATCGCCAATTTAAAAATAGTATTGCTGCTATTCCTCAACCAAACCAAGGTTACGTCTATCTAGATTGGGAAAAAAGTCGAGAAATATTAGAAAGTCAAATCCCAATTCTCAGACTAGCAGAAATTCTAGCAAAACCCATATTTGAGAATCTGCGATCGCTCACCATCAGCAGCTACGATAACGACACAGAAATTTTCAAAAGTGGCGTGTTTTTTCAATTAGGTAAATAGCTAGCAGTTGATTTTCTATTTTCTCCCTTCCCCCCTTCTGTTGTCCCTCTTCCCAATGCGTGAATTTTGAATTGTTTTTCCCACTGTGTCACCTTCCAATGTGGCACAGCCCTAAATTACTCTAAAGTTATTATTGTTACCATCAAATATAGAATATAACTATCATTTCTTTGTTGGAGGGCTTCTATGGATAAACGTTGCCCCCGACTTCTTTTAAAAGGGGGTTGGATTTTAGTAGTGCTGGCATTGATCACCCCAGTATCTGTATCAGCAGACACTGCTTATTTTGGTGAAATTACTTTGTCGCCTCACTTTGAAGCAGCACAAGGAACAGTAACAGGTTATACTGGTGGCTCTTATTCTTTGTCAGCAATTAGTAATCGCGATCGCCATAAAAAAGCGTGTATTGGCTTTGCAGATCCGAATCCAGACCATATCTTAATTTTGCAAAAAAACTTTTCCCACTTAAAAATACTGGTAAATAGTGGTGGCTACGATACCACCTTGCTTATTCAAGGGCCAAACGATAATACTATTCGCTGTGGTGATGATACAGGTGATAGTAAAGATGCCAGCATTGATGACACAGACTGGAAAGCAGGAACTTACAAAGTTTGGGTAGCAACCTTTAACTCTGGGATCAAAAAGAACTACACACTTTTTGTTCAGGAATAGTTATTGGAAATCGGGAATCGAGGATCACGGATCAGAAATTGGGGACAAAGAGGATAAGGGCGAAGCATTTGGGCGAGAATCTATTAGCAAATGCTTCGCCCCTAACGACTTTTGAATGCGTGAATGCCTGAGTGTCACGCCATCAACAAACAACACCTAAGAAGGTTAAAATAGAGTGTAGCTTGTTTGGCAAAACAGAGGGTTCTTAATAGCGTGCTGTCTACACTCCTTGCTGATTTCCGCATTATCTTTGAACGTGACCCAGCTGCTCGTAACTGGTTGGAAGTATTGTTTTGCTACCCTGGTTTACAAGCTCTGCTATTTCATCGGCTGGCTCATTGGTTGCATCATGTTGGTATTCCCTTTATCCCTCGTTTGATTTCCCATCTTGCCCGATTTTTAACAGGAATTGAAATTCACCCTGGTGCTGTGATTGGTAAAAGTGTATTTATTGATCATGGGATGGGAGTTGTTATTGGTGAAACAGCGATTGTGGGAGACTATACACTGATTTACCAAGGCGTCACGCTGGGTGGTACAGGTAAGGAAAGTGGAAAACGCCACCCGACTTTAGGTGAAAATGTTGTAGTTGGTGCAGGTGCAAAAGTATTAGGTAATATCCAAATTGGTAATAATGTTCGTATTGGTGCTGGTTCAGTTGTTTTGAGGGATGTACCTTCTAATTGTACTGTTGTTGGTATACCAGGTCGCATTATCTATCGTTCAGGCGTGCGCGTCGCCCCATTGGAACATAATAATCTACCAGATTCAGAAGCAGAAGTTATTCGCGCTTTGGTAGATCGCCTCGAATTGTTAGAAGAACAGATACAAAGCCTACAGCAAAACCAGTCAGATACCAAAACTGTTGTTTTAGTAAGTCAATTACTTACCCAAAACGAGGGTGAAAAATTACAAGATGGTGTGTGTTGCAATCTCAGAGATAAAGCGATTCAAGAGTTTTTAGATGGGGCTGGAATTTGACATTTAGTTGCTATTTGTTAGTTGGTGATAGGTGTATTTAGCATTTCCTAACTGCTAAATACACCCTTTTATTTGCACAATAAGCTGTTATGCATTTAAATTGTGATGACAGCGTCGCCTTTATTTTTGAGTTTTCGCCCCCATTTAATAATTAACTCTCCTTCATTTAAAAGCTGATGTAATAAATATTCTAGCTCTTCAATT
>JAESGT010000119.1_pt1 | contig 18030 bp, 25 predicted proteins | sample 9266261 | NCBI WGS metagenome assembly JAESGT01 (sample SAMN15741584, study PRJNA653494) | algae metagenome | isolation source: Pelatocladus maniniholoensis HA4357-MV3 and co-occurring heterotrophs from... | place: USA: Maniniholo cave near Haena, Hawaii | collected 2009-07-28 | reverse complement strand
TTGTCATTCGCACTATCTATCACCTAAGTATGTATTTATTTACACTCAATTTTTGAATGGAGATTTCATGCATACATTCATTTCGCAATCAATATTTCTTGTGACACTTTAAGCTGCGTTTGCCCTACCTTTCACCCGTTAAATATAATTGCCGTAAATCCACTGTCTGCGAGTGACAAAGCCTATCTTGGGGATACTCGGACTCTATTTGGTTTACCCAATCAGGTATTTGCTGTTTACTGCTACCTGTTGCTAGTACTACCCGTCGTGCAATTATCGATTGTCCCGAATCCAACCACAGGCGTAAGCGCGGACGAATCGGTGATGGTAAAACCTCAATACGTGTCACAGCTAGGGGAATCACTTGCTGTTGTAACCAAAAGCGGCTAATTACATCCTGACAAAAATCTTCAAATAGTTGAGTTCCTGGCAAATCGTAGGGGGGAAAGAACTCACTGCTACGAGATTCAGCGAATTTCCGCAATGCAAAAGGATTAGGGTCGGGATGATGAACAGCAGGTGAACGCAAATGAGGAATTTCTAAAGCAGCAAATTGATGCTGCCAATGATTCATCCACTTGCCACCCTTGTCAAATACCAAAATTTTACCCCGCATATTTTGCCGTTTTTGCAGCAGGTGAGTTACTAATGTCAAGGCATGAGGGCCTGCACCAATGATTGCTAGATCAGTTTTAGTAGGTAAGGATGGTGGAGTGGAGAGCATGTTATTTGAGCTATTATGATAATCATTATCATAATAGCTTTGGCAATATTGTAAAGCCAATTCTGAAGTCGTGATTTACTTGCTTTATAGTATGAGTGTTGTAAAAACTGGGCTAACTCGTCATCAACAGAGTATTTTAAAATTTTTGGAAAAGCTTGATTCCCCAATTTCTGCTCAAAATTTATACGTACAACTGCGTTCAACAAATCAACGTATCGGGTTGGCAACAGTTTATCGTGCGTTGGAAGTGTTGAAATTGAGGGGATTGGTGCAAAGGCGCACCGCAACTAATGGTGAGTCACTTTACACAACCGTGCATCAACACCAACACTACTTAACATGTATGCAATGCGGTCAGTCAATTGCTGTAGATTCCTGTCCAATTCGTGAACTTGAAACTCAACTGTGTCAGTCTCTGTCGTTTAAGGTTTACTATCACACGCTGGAGTTTTTTGGCTTGTGTGCGCCTTGCCAGTTGGAAGTTCCTCAATCTCTGAATGAGGATGAAACTAATCGAATACCAGTTGAATTAAGCTCACACTCCTAACTGTCGTAGCATTGCTTCTACTCTAGCCACACTACCTGTATGTTTAGAAAAAAGGGCATGGACATTGTTGGAACCGAACAATGGAAAGGGTAGACCTTCGCCCCAAAAAAGTAGGCTGATGGGAGATGGAAAGGTAAAACTTAACTATCACTACTCACAGTTGCAAACAAACTCTTAGTCACTCTATTGTTGCATCAACACCCGCTAATAACAGAGGAAAATTATGAGCATTTGGTGAATGCATTGCCTGAATTCCCAAATTAGCACGATTGATTAAATCTGCATTCGTAGGAATAACATGACCAACTCTATCTAAAACTGATTGATTGAAATTGAATCCATTCAAGTTAAACGCCATTGTACTTACACCTAATGCTGTAAACCAAATTCCAATAGTTGGTAGCAGTGTCAAGTAAATATGGACATCACGCTTACTATTCACAGCCAAGCTACGAAAGGTTAAACGTCCCAAGAAAGCGGCATGACTGGCAAATAAGTTGTAAGTTTCTGTTTCTTGACCAAACTTATATCCAGCGTTGGCAGATTCAACTTCGCTTGTCTGGCGTATCAAACTTGATGTCACAAGAGAACCGTGCAACGCACTTAGCAAAGAACCACCAAAAACACCAGCAACACCCAACATATGAAAAGGATGCATCAGGATATTGTGTTCAGCTTGAAAAGCAAGCATAAAGTGGAAAGTACCAGTAATTCCTAAAGGCATTCCCTCAGAAAAGCTACCTTGACCAATGGGATAAATGAGAAAAATGGCAGTTGCAGCCGCAGCAGGAGCAGAAAAAGCAACACAGACCCAAGGACGCATTCCTAGCCGATAACTTAATTCCCACATCCGCCCTAGATAACACCAAACACCGATGAGAAAATGCAACACAATTAACTGGTAAGAACCACCGTTATAAAGCCATTCCTCAATATTCCCCGCTTCCCAAACTGGATAAAAATGCAGTCCAACCGCAGCAGAGGTAGGTATCACAGCAGCTGTGATGATATTGTTACCACCTAAGATTGAGCCTGCAATTGGCTCCCGAATTCCATCCATATCTACAGGAGGTGCGACGGTAAAGGCAAGGATGAAACAAATAGCAGCTGCCAAGAGAGTAGGAATCATCAGCACACCAAACCAGCCGATGTAAATTCGATTCTCTACGCTGGTAATCCAGTTACAAAAGTATTCCCAGCGCTTGAATATCGCTAGTTCACGAGTCTGTTGAATGATTTCGTTCATCTATAAGACTCCTATTATTAATTTCTTTTACAAGATTATTCTCATTTTTATCTCATTTTATTTTCATTTTTATCTCATTTTTACATAACTTCATATTTGTCTTAAAAAATATCTATGGATAAACCTTGAATTTTCTTGATTTGCTGGAATTAAAACCAAAACATGATGTATGGCTACTTTTTCATTTTTGTTTCATTTTTGCTCGCTCTATGGTAGAGTCATTTAAAAATGAGAAAATTATGAAATAGATATAAATGAAAATAAATTTCAACAATCCACGACTGCCGCAGCATGTACCCTCGTTGATTGTTGCATCTGGGTTACTATTAGGATTTTGGCTGAGTGGATGCAGCCCTAAGTCGGCTGATCAACAGTCCCAAATAACTGCTACGCCAGAAGCAACCAATGCTGTGAATCCAGCAAAACAAGACAAAAAGGTAATCCTCACAACTTTCACTGTCATTGCAGATATGGCGCGAAATGTAGCGGTTGACAAGGCGATTGTCGAATCAATTATCAAGCCGGGTTCAGAGATTCATGGTTACGAACCCACCCCTAGCGATTTAGTTAGGGCAAAATCAGCTGACCTTATCTTGGATAATGGTCTGAATTTGGAACGCTGGGCAGAGAAATTTTATAATAGCGTTCCCAAGGTTCCCCATATTACTCTGAGCGATGGAATAAAACCTGTAGAAATTGCAGAGGATGCTTACAAAGGTAAACCGAATCCCCATGCGTGGATGTCACCACAAAATGCTTTGATTTATGTAGAAAATATACGCAAAGCATTGGTAGATTTAGACCCAGCAAATGCAGACACTTACAATGCTAATGCTCAAGCATACAGTCAGAAGATTAAGGCAATTGACCAAAACCTGCGAAAAGAGGTGTCAGTGGTTCCTCTAGATAAACGCTACATGGTCAGTTGTGAAGGGGCGTTTTCTTACATCACCCGTGATTATGGTTTGAAAGAAGTTTATCTGTGGGCAGTGAATTCAGAACAACAAGCCACTCCTAAGCAGGTAGAAAAGGTGATTAATACTGTTCGGGCAAATAAAATACCCACAATCTTCTGTGAAAGTACGGTAAGCGATGAAGCGCAAAAGGAAGTTGCTAATGCTACAGGCGCAAAATTTGGTGGAGTGTTCTATGTAGATTCCCTCTCTCCATCAGATGGGCCAGCATCGACTTATCTCAAGTTGCTTGAATATAACGTGAATACGTTGATTAAAGGTTTGCAGGGGAATTAGGGGGAGTAGAGGAGATGAGGAGGACAAGGGAGAAATAATTAATAACCCTTAACTCTTGACAAATGACAACTGACAAAAAATTATGGACTCAATCAGTATTGATGTTGAAAATGTAACAGTCTCTTACCACGGTAAAGTGGCTTTGCATAGTGCTTCTTTACAACTCAAAGCCGGTTCAATTTGTGGGTTGGTGGGGATGAATGGTAGCGGGAAATCAACCTTATTTAAGGCAATTATGGGATTTGTGAAGCCGATAACGGGGAGGGTACTAATTAACGGCTTGCCGATCAGAATGGTACAAAAAAATAACCTAGTGGCGTATGTACCACAGTCAGAAGAAGTGGACTGGAATTTCCCGGTGAGTGTCCGCAATGTGGTGATGATGGGACGCTATGGGTACATGAATATATTGAGAATTCCTGGAGTAACGGATAAACAGGTTGTTCGGGAGAGTTTGGAAAGGGTAGAGATGTGGTCAATGCGCGATCGCCAAATTGGGGAACTTTCTGGTGGACAAAAGAAACGTGCCTTTTTTGCTCGTGCTTTGGCGCAACAAGGAACAGTTCTACTGTTAGATGAACCATTCACAGGGGTAGATATCAAAACAGAAAAAGCCATGATTGACCTGTTACTGGAATTACGAGATACGGGTAACACAATTTTGGTTTCTACCCATGACTTAGCATCAATCACTACCTTCTGTGACCAAGTAGTCCTGATCAATCGCACTATTCTAGCCTACGGCGATACCAATGAAGTTTTCACACAGGAGAATCTTTCTCGCACCTTTGGCGGTTCTCTGAGTGATTTACCGTTTAGTAAAAGCCAGATAAGTCGTGAAAACCTGGAGGAAGTGTAATGCAATTGCTACAGTGGTTTATCGCTCCCTTGGAAAATGAATTCATGGTCAAGGCAATTCTCGTCAGTGCCTTAGTTGGTATGGTCTGTTCAGTCCTATCTTGTTACATGACACTCAAAGGTTGGGCATTGATGGGGGATGCAGTTTCTCACGCGGTTATGCCTGGGGTGGTGATTGCTTATATTTTGAAAATACCCTTTGCTGTTGGTGCGTTTGTATTTGGCGTGGGTTCAGTGATTGCGATTGGTTTCATCAAGGCAAAGACAAGAATTAAGGAAGATACAGTGATTGGACTGGTGTTTACAGGGTTCTTTGCTTTGGGATTGGTGCTAATTTCTAAAACACCAAGCAGCATAGATTTGACACACATCCTGTTTGGCAATGTTCTGGGTATTTCTCAACCAGATATTATCCAGACGGTGATTATTAGCATCATTACTTTAGTGGTGATCGCAGTCCTTCGTAAAGACCTACTATTATTTTGTTTTGACCCCACCCATGCGCGTTCTATTGGTTTAAATACAGGAATGCTCTACTATATTTTGCTATCATTACTTTCCTTAACTGCCGTCGCTGGACTTCAGACAGTGGGTATTATTCTTGTTGTTGCTATGTTAGTAACTCCGGGTGCAACGGCATATTTATTAACTGACCGCTTCGACCACATGATACTCATTGCAATGGCTTCTGGGGTATTTTCGAGTGTGATGGGGACGTACATTAGCTATTACATTGATGGTGCGACTGGGGGTTGCATTGTGGTGTTGCAAACTTTGTTATTTATCGCGGCGATGATATTTGCACCCAAGCATGGTTTGTTGGTTAGAGCAAAGAAACAGCGTGTTATTTCTTGATGTTTTTGTTTACAGTAGGATGGAGATTTTTGACTTTTATTCTAAGTAATATTACTCCAAAAACGTAACTCAATAATAAACTTATCCGCTAATTAATCTGTAAGCCTTATAAATCAAGCTAAAAATTATAGATGCAAAATCTTTATGGTTTAGGGGCAATAGTGACAGGCTTGATAACCATCGCTTTAGTTTATTACAAGCCCAATGCTTATTGGGACAAACATAGCGTTAGATTTGTAAGAAACTTGATTGGTGATGAAGCTACAACTATTCTATATAGCATGATTGGGTTGTTGTTTATTATGATTGGATTTTTTGTCTTGTTAAGAGTTAATCTATAAAGCAAATATTTAGATCCCTTAAGTGTCTGATTTTATCTAAATCAGAGTACATTAATCAATAGGGAGCATCCCAATTTTTGAAAAAAACAAAAGGGAGAAATTTACTTCGCGAGTCAATCTCGCGAAGTAAATGGGGCTGTACTTTTACTCCTACTGCTGGCAGAATGGTGGAAGTTATGGAGTTGGGAAGATTGTTAAAACAATGACACCAGAAGAAAAACAACGTTTAGACGCTTGCGTCAAAGAGATTGCTTCAATTTTGTACACAAACACGCCACCCGAAAAAATCGAAACCTTTGAAGGTATCGAAACAGCGGTTCGTGACCAAGTTCTGGAACACGTCAGCCCAAAAATCAGCTTTTTTTTATCGGAGAAAAAACGGGAACAACTCTAGGGTATAAGAGAACTATAAGAAGTTGCGTTGGTAAAATTTTAATCACTTCCACCCAAGCATCGCGTTTGGGAATTGAGCCGTATCAAAGACTCAGCCCCATGCTGTCCAAGTGTTGTTTGTTACTAGCAGCCAACTAGTCATTCCAAGATGCAGAAAAAGACCTGAAAGTTCTTACTGGGATAGAAGTTGGTCACAGTACACATCACCGCCAAGTAAAAAAAGTAGACCTATCACCACCCAACGTTAAACAGAAACTAACGGAAGTTTGCCTTGATGGTGGAAAAGTTAGGTTACGTTCAGAAAAAAAAGGTCAGTCCGCGTACTGGAAAGAGTATAAAACAGGACGATTGCAGGGGATATATTACGGAGCCTTTTTTCAAGACAATATCTCTTTAACTGATTGGATAAATACTCAAAACATTGGTAAAACTCTTTATTGCTTGGGAGATGGTCATGACGGAATCTGGAACTTGTTTGAAGCGATCGCTGATCAAAATATTCGTCTGGAAATACTTGATTGGTATCACTTGAAAGAAAATCTTTATAGAATCGAAGCTCCAAAAAAGTTTTTGGACAAAATTGAAACGCTACTTTGATATGGACAAACCGACTGTGTACTCAAAGCTCTGTGTAACAGAAAGTATAATGGTGTGACTAACTTTACTCACTATTTAGAAAAACATCGACACCGTATAGTCAACTATATGTACTTCCAAGCGGAGCAATTAAGCTCGATAGGTTCTGGGGCTGTAGAGTCTGCGGTAAAGCAAATCGATAAAAGGCTACAAATTGTAGGAGCGCAGTGGAAGTATGAAAATTTACCACAAATGCTATCCCTACGCTGCGCCTACTTGAATGGGCAACTCGCTGCAAAATCTTAAAAAAATAAAATATTACGGGTAAAAAGAGAAATCCCTATATCTTCGCGAGTTACCATCGCGAATAAGATTTGGTGTCCTATTTTTATGTCCCGACCAACATCAAACGATATTGAACAGGATAAACTGGCTCGCTTCGACCGTGTGAAAGCGGCAATTAAGGTGCTAGAAAAACAACAGAAACAATTACTAAAGCAGGGAGAACTTGCGCCAGAAGGCTCTTGGGTTGCACGCTACCAAGTACGACAAAATACGAAGAGGTATTGGTACTACAAGTTACAAGTGCCTCAACCATACTTTCAATCTCGCACATCGGAGAAAAAGAGTAAATACAAGCATTTGGGAAAAGCTGGTACGGATGCCCACTTAGATGCCTTCATGTCTGTTTTAAGACGAAGTATTTTTGATGAATTGAAAAAAGCAATTAGTGTTTTGGATGATTGTTTGCTCGACATTACTGGATCTGAACAAGAAGAAGATGAATCTCAGGATTAATCACCCTACTAATTCGCGAGAAATGATCGCTAATTAGTTTTCTCCCTTCTTGTCTTTTTTAAAAATTGGGATGCTCCCAATCAATATAGGCATTAACGTTACTCCATTTGAGTAATATCACACGTCGGTAGGTTTTCGTTGAGAGAAGTGCAGCTTTCTTAAAATTTCATAAATTTTCATAATGATTATTATTATCTTCATCTCCAATCCTTCAAAATGATTATTATTATCTTCATGTCCATAATTTTTCTACTTTGAGAGTTGATGGAAATAACTGTTTTTGAAGATAATGCACTAGCTTTGGGTGAACTTGTCATTGCTCTGATGGGCAAAGGCGGGACAGGTAAGACGTTTACCTCGCTCGGTCTGCTCCAATCTTTAAGAAGACTAGGAAAATCTTTGATTGTTGCGGATGCAGATCCGAACAGATCGCTCTCGCGCTACCTTAGTTCTCACTATCTTGGATATGGAGAAAAGGAACTTCAGAAACTTCCTCTCATCACTCAAGCTGAGAAGGACTTTTATGAGTTTCAAGAACTCTTGAGGGAGCAGACTTACCGCGAGTTCTACGGTACTTCATTCGATGAAGTCAAAAAATTCTCTATTGATCCAGTAGACTCATTCACCGAAAAATATGTAAAAACCCTCAGTGACGGGCTAGCGTTGATGTCGGTAGGAACTACTGCACTGCGGATGGAAGAACTTTATTCTACCCGTTGTTCTCATGCCACACTTAACCCCCTGAAGGCTTGGTTGGCGCTGTGTACAAATGGGATTGTGGTTCTCGACTGCGGTGGCGGAGAGGATGCAGGACGATTTGGTCTACCTATAGGAGCCGATGTGGTTGTTGTAGTGGTTGAGGCGACACCCGACTCTGTGGCAATTTCAGAAGATATCCGCGCCATTGACGAAGAGTTAGGAATTCCAGTGGTGTATGTTTTAAATAAATGCCTTAACCAATTCCCAGAAGTGGAGGCTTTTGAGAAAGAACACTCTACCAGAATAGTTGGAAAAATTCCGTTTCTGCCCTCTATTTACGGCAAGAATCTTCTTGATACTTTTGACGAAGTTGAAGGAATTTTTACCCAAATTCTTAATCAGATTCTCTCTCAAAAGTTAAGTTCTCCTCTTGAGCGGTGGTCAAGAATACTTAGGTGGCAAAACCGTTTGCAGAAACAACGTGAGTTAATGAAAATTTAGTCGTAAATACTAGGAGGTTAAATTCTTTACGATTCCATATTTATGTTCTGATTGAGACTAGGAGAGGGAAGTTTTCTCAGAAGACAAGGGCAGGAATTTATCAATCAAGAGAATTCCATCAAGATGGTCGATTTCGTGTTGAATGACAATGGATAATACCTCATCAGCAGTGAGGGAAAAAGCACGATTTTCTCGATCAAATGCTGAAAGTGTAACTTGATTAAATCGCTTGACAACTCCACGCTGCCCTTGAATGCTAAGGCATCCCTCTTCTGAATCAATAACAGGCTTTTGGTATGCTATTTCCGGATTAATGATGCACAAGATATCTTCAGGTTTAATCTCTCCTGTCTTGTCACCGAAGATGCGTTTTTGATTGAGAACAAAAATTCTTTTTAACTCTCCAATCTGAGGAGCAGCTAATCCCATTGACTTATGTTCAAGCATTGTATCTACCAAGTCATTAACCAAAGTTTGAAGCTCTTGATCAAATTTTTCTACCTTGGTTGAAGGTTTCCTTAATAAGGAATTGGGATGAGAGATAATTGTTTTGATTGCCATACATTGAAATTAAAGAATTAATTTAGATCTGACATTGGTACTAGATTAGCTTAATTGTTTAATTATTAATTTATTATCAGTATTGACAAAGAAGAATATGATATTACCATTTTCCATCTGGACAGTTAGAAGCTTCAAGATTAGCCTTCACTACCATCAAACATCCACATATAGTACAACGCTTTGCTTGAGCATCAAATTTTTCACAAGTTGAGCATATTTCTAGTCTTTTTTTAACGGTATTTCTGTAAGCTGTTGCGCTTTTAATTTACATATTCATTATGGCCTGATTAATGACTCAAATCCTCTTCGCTTCTGCCTCCTGCCTTCTGCCTTCTGCCTTGCTGTTGTGCATTTTTAATGCATAACAGCTTAAGCGATCGCTCTATCACCACATAATCCCTGATTGACAGTTTTATATGCTTCTCCAAGGAGGTTTTTAAGCATTTGATAATTGCTTGGGTAAGGAGGTGGTGAAGATTTAATCATCTAGAACATCCTAATTTATAAAAAAGTACCTGAATAAGTACTTGACTTCAGATACTCAAATTATTCTCTCTAAAAAATGGTAATTACTAAAATTTCTCAACCAACTAAGAAACGGGTCACTGGCACGAATTTATAGAAGGCGTACTCATACCATACAGTCCAAATAAAATCCCTAATCCAGGTAGTCCGCATTTGGGGACGAATCTGGTAATTAAAAGATGTATCAGTAGCACCAACTCTCGCCATCGCGTGGTTACATCCACAACCATGCTCTTGGAAAAATCCGTGCTTAGAAGAGATGCTTTGCACCATTAGTTGGATGGGAAACACCTTTTGTCCATGCAAAGAAGCATCCCAAGCACGAGCATTTTTTCTGTCCTCTTCACTGAATCTTAATGGACGAACTTCAGAAACTTCTTTCCTCGAGATCGGAGCTAGGTGTACATGATAAAAAGAAGCTGGAAGGTCATATCCGAATTCCTCAAAGAGGTCTTTCCCAATTTCGATAATTTTCTTACGTTCAACATAATCTTCTTGTTCTCGATCAAGCTCTTTCTCAATTAAGTCAAAATTTGGATACTTATTAATGTCAAAATCTTCTCCATAAAACTCAAGCGTTTTCCAAGCAAGTTTACCAAATATTTCACAAAAAGCTGGCTTGCAATCTAGGAAATCTGCCGATTCATTGAATAAGTCAACATCGCCACGAGACATCTTGTGAAGAAAAAGTTGTGCCATCTTCACATATACTTGTGGGTCAGAAAGTTTTGTATTAGATTTTCCTGCATTAATATCTTGCCAGGACTGAGGAAGCTGATTAACAGGTATCGCTTGTTCACCTTCAATCAGATATGTACTCTCTCCAAAAGGTAACGAATTTCTGATAGTGGTGAACATATCTGCTTGGTTTACCAGATTTGCTGTCTTTTGCTCCATCAATTTTTCACTAGCGTTTAGTGACATGTATCTTTCCTTTGTTGAGTCACATGGTCAAGTGTAACCTATTTGCTGAGTATGATAATCATTTTTATAAAACAAGGACGGCAAAATCGAGATGTAGATGCACTCGCAGCAGTAAATAGAACTACTGTCGTTGCAGGTTAATCATACGTTGGAAAAACCTGACGGTTGGCTCTTTCACTTCTGGCCGAGTCAACAAACCTTGAGAAGGACTCAACAGAAATGCCAATAGAAAAAATCCGCACACTACCAAAACAATTGTTGCTCCTGATGGAGCATCCAGATGATAACTCAGATACATACCAATCACACTGCCACTTACCCCAATTACAGATCCTAAAATCATCATCAAATGCAGTTCTCTAACCAACAAATAGGCGGTGCTAGCAGGTGCGACGAGCATCGCAATCACAAGTAACGCCCCCACGGTTTGCAAACTTGCCACAACTGTCAGAGTCATCGCGACTATTAAACCCAAATGATACCACCGCACAGGCAACCCATCTGCTTGCGCTCCTAAAGGGTCAAAAGTATAGAATAATAGTTCTTTATAAAATAGCTTTACCACAATCACAACTGCAATTGTGATTGCTAAAGTCATGATCAAATCCCCCTGGCTAATCCCCAAAATATTGCCAAACAGAATATCCATCAAATCAAGCTTGTTTGCACCAGGTAAGACACTGAGCAAAGTGACACCAATTGCTGTAAAGTCTGAGAGAATCAATGCCATAGCTGTGTCAAGTTTAATTCGAGATTGAGACTGAATCCATGCTAAACCCAGCGCACTCACCACACCTGCTACAAATGCTCCTACTGAAAGAGAAATACCCATGACAAAAGCGATAGGTAATCCTGCCAAGATGGAATGAGAAATCGCATGAGCCATCATACCCATCTGTTGCACAACCATGTAGCTACCGACGACTGCACATAGAATACCCATCAAGATGCCAATCAAAATGGCACTCCGCATAAAATCTAATTTGAGTGGGTCAATCAACCAATCCAACATATACTCAGTTATCAGTTATCAGTTATCAGTTATCAGTTGTTCACTGATTTGGTCACGCAACAACAAGACGTAAGGAAATACCGTAAGTCTGTTGAATATTAGTAGCAGTTAATACTTCTTGGCGACAACCAAAGGCAATTAGTTGCTTGTTAAGCAGTAAAAGCTGATCGTAGTAATTTAAGGTTTCGCCAAGGTCGTGATTGATGACTAGCAAGGTTTTTCCTTGAACCTTGAGTTCCTCAAAGACTTCAAAGATAATATCTTCAGTCCGACGGTCTATCCCTGTGAATGGCTCATCAAATATAAACAGGTCGGCTTGCTTTGCTAAAGAACGCGCCAAAAAGACTCGCTGTTGTTGTCCTCCCGATAGTTCTCCAATTTGGCGATCGCGCAAATCTAGGATTCCCACACGTTCCAACGCCGCCTTTGCCAACTCCTCAGACATCCGAGAAGGCTTACGAAACAGTCCTGTCTTCACTGTTCTAGCCATCATCACTACATTCCATACAGTTGTAGGGTAATCCCAATCAATATTGGCTCGCTGGGGAACATACGCTACTTTTGACAGATTTAGTCGTAATGGCTTGTCACAAAACTTGACAGTACCACTGGCAATAGGAATTAGCCCTAGCATTGCTTTAACCATTGTGCTTTTCCCCGCACCATTAGGGCCAATAATGCCGACAATTTGACTAGGCTCCAACTTAAAGCTGATAGCCTCTAAAGCATAACGCCCTCGGTAACGTACAGATAAATTTTCGACTTCTACCATTCTTTAGTTCCAAAATATTAGTGAACTATCAAACAAGCTTGTAACATTTAATACTCTCTTCTTTACTCAGATAAATCGTATTGATTTCCACTTTCACTAGTAAGACTCAAGCTAAACAAAAAATATCATTAAGCTTGTCCTTTTATTTGTAATAATGATTATCAATATTGTATTATGCCTTAATTAATAGAAGTTGATTAGAGTCAAATATGTTTGACTATCCGTCATACTACAAACTACTTGAATGAAGTATGCAAGTTCTCTTGACACAAGTATTAAAAATATTTAGTGTCTGGGTATTTATCAGCCAAAGAAGATGCTTATTAAGAATTATTTTTATCTATTGTGAAAATAATAGATTGTAAAAGATTTTACAGCTGCGAGCAAGTGTCAAAAGTTATCAAGCAAGGAGAAATCATGGCGACGCATAAATACACACAAAACGAGCAAACCTTCTCAAAACGAACAGGTTTTCGTAACAATATTGAGCAATGTAGCAATAATCCCGTTCGTTTTGAGAAACCACCCCGAAAATATAATCCGCCAAGCCAAGGAATTAAAAGGTTTGCTCGTTTTGTGCAGATTTTTTCCACGGTCAAGATTCTAAAAGGGTTGAGATTACATTCATTCTGTGGCGCAACAGTACTCGCTATAACTGTTAGTTTGACGGGTTGTGGAACTACACCCGAAGCAGGAACCCCAGAAACTAATTCTGCTGCTTCATCTCCTACAATAACTCCTGTAGCAACAACAGCCGCTAATGGAAAACTGAAAGTGGTCGCATCGTACAGCGTTCCCTGTGACTTAGTGCAAGAAGTTGCACAGGATAAAGTGAATCTGCAATGCCTGATAGATGCTGGACAAGACCCCCACGTTTACGAGGCGAAGCCGAAACAGAGACAGGCAATTGATGAAGCGAATATTGTGTTTTATGGCGGGATACATTTTGAGCCTTCAATCATTGATATGGTTGAGGCAAGCAAATCTTCTGCACCAAAAATCGCTTTACACGAGTTGGCAGTTCCCGCAGAAAAACGGCTCTCTTTGGAAGAAGATGGAAAGAAAGAGGAAGATCCTCATGTTTGGCATGATGTCAAAAATGGCATCCGTATGGTACAGCTAATAGAGGAAAATTTGGGAAAAATTGATCCAGCCAATGCTGCTTTCTACGCCCAAAATGCAGATGCATTAGAAGAAAAACTAAAGAAATTAGATGCTTGGGTTCCTCAACAAATTCTGACTATTCCAGCTAATCAACGCCGCTTGGTGACGACACATGATGCTTTGGGTTACTACGCTAGAGCTTATGGTTTGAAAGTAGAAGGTACACTCTTAGGTGTTTCCACAGAGGAAGAACCAACTGCGGCGAAGGTGAATGCCCTCTCTGATGGTATAAAAGCTGCAAAAGTACCAACGATATTTGCGGAATTGACTGCCAACGATAAAGTATTGAAGACAGTAGCGAAGGAAGCAGATGTGAAAATTTCTCAAGAACCAATCGTTGCTGATGGATTGGGTGAAAAGGGTACTCCGCAAGCCACGTATCTGGGGATGATTGAGTCGAATACTTGTATTATTGCTCAGGGGCTTGGTGGTAAATGTACGCAGTTTAAACCATAATCGCTTCTCTCCCTGCTCTTTTATAAGTGTCAGGGATGCGGCTTTGCGAGGCCTCTTTGAAGGAGCGATCGCTATTGGGAATGTCAACAAGGACGACATTTTTTCACTTCTTCCACCCGACTTTAGTAGCAGAACAGATTGTTGACTTTTGGCAATCTCTATCTCAGTTGGAGTCTGAAAGTATAAGCAATAGCAATTTGAGCAATCAGAGTGAACAGATGACGCAACCTCATCAAGAAGACAAAGACCGCTTCCTTTACCCTTGCAGTCGCTACTATGGTCAAATTAAGCCAGAAAATCTAGTCTTTAAATGAAAGCAAATCAGAGTGATGGTTCACATAGTTATTTTTCTTTTTGCGCTCATTCAGAGAAGGGAATAGGAAATACCCTATCCCCACTGCCATGAACCGCGACCGTTTATTAACACCTATTCGCACTCATTTCGGTAACGAATAATATATTAATTGAGAATATTTTACATTTAAATTACTACCTTTTACTAGTATTATTAGGATTGAGTCAAACTTGTTATTAGCTTTTAAAGTTTGTAATGCTTAGTTTTTAGCTAAATTTATCCATTTATACTCAAAATCTATCTTCTTAAATTAATTAATAATATTTCTCTATATAATTAGAGTTGTTTGTCACTAAATTTCCTAGTATAGTTGTAGTTACAGTTGAAAATATATATCAATAAGTCTGGAAACAAAACCAACCAAGCAGCTAATGGTTCCATAGAGCAAATGATTTTCCTCCCCTGACGTAGCCTACCGGGTGCATCTACTAGCAATAAACCATAACTAACCGCCGTACTTGTCTTTTGTACAGCGGTTTTACTTTGAACCCACATTCCGCAGGTTGAAATAGAGATCAAGGTATTTTTTAAATAACGCTAAAATGCTTATCCTGTAAGGATTTTACCATGAAAAGCCTCTTGACAATATCATCACTTGAACCCGTTTGGTGTAAGCGCCTAGCTCTAGGCGCTTACCATCTGGCTGAAATTGACTGGTACGCGAAGCAAGACCTCTAGCAAGCCACGCGATCGCAATCAAACTAATTGAGAATAGTATCAATAAGCCACAAGTTGATGATTAGCGTTTGATGTTTCAACCATGATCGCATCCGGAGATAAATGTCTAAAAACCTTGCTATACAATAATTTGAAAAATGTCGAAAAGTTTTCGCCTACCTGCGGAATGTGGGTTTGAATAAAGTATTTTTCGATTATTATTATCACTGTTCATTTTGTAAATAGTACACCTATGCCCAGCAAGAAAGTTCATGTCCTAGAATACATTTTTAGGTAGTAATTTATACATTTTTCACAGGTGCAGGAGTAGAAACTTAAGTAATAACCTCAAACCCACTTAAGTTTGTCGAACACCAATCATTATTGATAATAATTGCAATAATTTTTTTAAGATTCGGTAAATACAATCTTTCTCAGTCTTGCATTAATAAATCATATTAATGTCAACTCAGATCAATAGAAATATAAATATTATGCTTTTATTGAGAATTTTTAGCTATAGTTATTGATATAAGTTAACAAAGTGTATTTTGGAGTACCAATCATGCAAGACGGAACTAAAGTGAATGCTGAGATGACTTTTGAGGGCGATCGCAATTCTTGGCGTTGGGGTTTTACTCCCCAAGCAGAGGTTTGGAATGGTCGTTTGGCAATGATTGGATTTTTAGCAGCAGCTTTAATTGAACTAACTTCAGGTGAAGGTTTTCTGCACTTCTGGGGCATTCTGTAAATCTTACAGGCTGAAATTTGAGTAATTCTCAGGAAACATTTTGCTCCTAATTCCACCAACACAGTTACTTCCATGTCGTTGAAGATAGAAACGACATGGATTTTTTGATTACCACCGCACTATATGAGCATTATGGACACACTAACTCTGAAAATACTTTTCATGCTTGGTTTAGTCTTTTGTTTTGTCATTCGTATTCCACATCAAAGAGAAAACAAAAAGAATGTAATTGCTGATGATCGCAAAACAACTCAAGAAAAGGCGCTACTGTTGTTGGTGTTCATCGGCATGATGATTCTGCCTTTAATCTATGTGCTGTCCTCTTGGTTAAGTGTTGCTAATTACAATTTGCCAGTTTGGGTGAACTGGTTGGGGGTGGCCACTTTCGGTGTTGCGATTTGGTTATTCTGGCGTTCTCATCATGACCTTGGTCAAAACTGGTCACCCACATTGGAAGTCAGAGAGGGACACACACTAATTAGTAATGGGGTATATCAAAAAATTCGTCATCCAATGTATACATCTGTCTTCTTGTGGTGCATTGCACAAGCACTGTAGTCTCAACTTCTCGTTCAGAGCCGTATTTGTTAAGGATTGGATTAATTAGTTTGATTGTGTATTTTGTATTGGTTTTAGTCGGGTCTGTTCCGATAAACAATACGATCATATCTATGCTAAACAATGCTGAATCAATATCAACCATTCGGGAATTGTAAGGTAGATGGGACACAATACTTTGGTTTCGTTTGCTCAGTGCTTTGATCTGTTACTGGTCGTTCCTTCATTACGCATTGAATCCGAAGGTATAGTCTCTTTCATGGCTACACAGTGTTGACTCAACAATTAAAAGCCGCAGTGATAATAAGTTTTTGAGTCTATATAAGTATATTTGCAGGGAAAAGTTCAGGTCAGAGTACAGCTTCCTGAAAGCTCTCGGTTATTTGAAGGAGCCATAGAGGAAGCAACGTTCAGAAATCAATCTGTAGAACACTCTTGAAGCACATTTTTGAGAAAATCGCTATACTAATAAAAAATATTGTCATTAATCTATGGTTTTTGAACAAAAGCCATTAGGCTGTCTAAATGTGGCTAGGTTAGTTAATCTTAGGGAAAAAGCACAAAAGATTTCTGCTACAGCAGAGCGTTTACCTGACAAGGCAAAACTCCTCAAGCTTCAGGAGCGTGTTCGATTGGCAACATCGGAACAGAAAAAATTACATCGTCAGATAGACGCAATTTCTGAAAGAACTGTATTTCAACCAATCAATTATCATTTTCATGCGCCTGTTGCTAATGTTGCTCATACTGTTGCAGGAAATTTGATAGCTAATTCAGTTCAAGATGGAGGATATATTAGTGAGTGCTAAGTTTAACTTCTACGGAACAGTAGGTAATGTTGCGGACAATGTTCAAGGAAATCAAGAAGCAACTTTGTACATATCCGAACAGCAGAAGAGTTTGGTTGAGGTGGCAGAAGAAATTCAAAATCTCTTTGATTATTTGGAGCAATCTAACCCAACTTTGATTGAAGTTCAGAGAAAAGTCAAGCAAGCTGTTGAGCATAATTCAAGTCTTAAAGATCCTAATGCGATTGAATTAGCTATTAAAAATAGCCCAACACTTCAAGCTAGATTAAGAAATGCTTTGACAGCAGCAAGCCTTGAAGCTATAAAGGTGATTTTTGCTCCGGCAGGTATTTTAATTGAGGCAGTGAGAGCTTGGATTTATCCAAGTTGAAGCAATAAATTATCTTGGTGTAGGAGTTAAGTATGCGTCTTCTTATCTGGACAGATACATTTTTTCAATATGTTCAGGAAACCCTAGATAATCATGTTGAGTCCGTATTTAGCTTAATTTCAAGAGGTATAGTTGAGGGGTGCATTTTACAAAAAACTTATAGGGAGATCGCTCTGGATGACGAACTGATAGATTGGAATGAACTACCTACGCACTCCGCTTGCGCTACGTGCGAGGTTTCTGACGCTTCAACTGCTGAACTTTCCTAAAACTTCCACAATTCTGTGTAGTTTTAGAAAGAGGTTCAGCATCAGCGTTTATGAGG
>JAESGT010000118.1_pt1 | contig 18441 bp, 16 predicted proteins | sample 9266261 | NCBI WGS metagenome assembly JAESGT01 (sample SAMN15741584, study PRJNA653494) | algae metagenome | isolation source: Pelatocladus maniniholoensis HA4357-MV3 and co-occurring heterotrophs from... | place: USA: Maniniholo cave near Haena, Hawaii | collected 2009-07-28 | reverse complement strand
ATATGCAGCACAGTAATCATCCACAAAGCGGACAGTTGTGACTGCTTTTCTCGGCGCTACCATTGATGAACTCTACTATTCAGTAATTTCTTGGTTATTATACTCTAACCAGAGTGATGAAAGAGCGTTAACTATCAGCAATAATTTGAACTACATACCAAACTCTTTTTTTAGTTGAACTACCCAGGCTTTGATGCGCTCGTCAGTTAAGTCAGCTTGGTTATCTTCATCAAGAGCCAAACCTACAAATTTACCGTTTTTCACAGCTTTCGACTCATTAAAATCATAACCATCTGTAGACCAATAACCCACTGTAGTAGCGCCGAGTTCGGTAATTTTCTCTGATAAAATGCCCATTGCATCTTGAAAGTTATCCGCATAACCAATCTGGTCGCCTGTTCCGAAATATGCTACCTTTTTCCCGTTGAAGTCAATATTATCTAGCTCTGGGAAATAACCATCCCAATCACTTTGTAGTTCGCCAATATTCCAGGTAGGACAGCCAATAATTAGATATTGATAATCTGCAAAATCATCGTCATCTACATCTATGATGTTGTGCAATGTGACTACATCTTGACCACCAAATTCTTTCTGAATTGTCTCTGCCACCGACTCAGTTTTACCTGTTGTAGTTCCGAAAAAGAGACCAATCTTTGACATATTTTACGTCCTATTCTACCTTGAATTACTCTTAGTAAAGACGTACAATGATACGCCTTTACTAAATCTCTGGATGACTAAACTAAGCTAACAGCCTTGTACACTACATGAATACAGCAAATACAGCAACACTATTCAACAATAAATAAGCAAAGATGACTCCACCAATTCCACCAATCAGAAAGCCTTCAGTAAATTGACTCCATCCTTCGGTAGTATTGATAGTCTGTGGCACACTAGGAACTGTTGTAACTGTTGTTGCTGGTACAGTTTGGGGTTGTCTTTCAAAGCTGGTAGTGCCGTAAATCGAAAAACCAATCGTCAGGATGACAATCAAACTGCCTGCGGCTAGTAAACCAATCAAGTTACCTAGCTCGGAATTTTGTAGTGAAAAGAGTGAACCTAACGTGGCAAACGGGCCAATCAACCAGTAACCATGAGCCATACCAATTTCCAATCCTCGTCCGAGAGGAGATACACCAGGACGATAAATTGGTAAGTATTTGAGTAATTTCAGTGTCAAATCAGAAGAATCGATTGCAGTTGCTCCCTTAGCTGTTTGGGGATTTATTTTGGGTGGTTGAACCATGTCACCATTTTTAAAATCGAATCCAGCGGCAATTGCACGAGCGCGTAGAGCGTGCCAAATATGACCTAACAGGAATATTAAAGCCAAGACAAAATGGAAAGTTACCAACCAACCACGAGCAGTAACTATACCAGCATCCGTTTCTATAGCTTTAATCGGACCATAGAACACTTCCGGATAGACAGTATTGTTGACCGACGCAAAGTATGCAGCCAAAAAGCCCATGTATGCAACAGCACCAATGCTGTAAGAAAGATACGCTTCCCCTGAGTAAATCAAAACTCGGCGCGCCCAGGTAAATGGCTTAGTCAAGATATGAAAAATACCACCGCCAATTAACATCAAACCCACATATATATGACCACCGACAACATCTTCCAAGTTATCAACGGCTGCCATTCCCTGTGATCCCCAGACTCCAAATAGATAGCCAAAGATGCTCAATGGGTTGAGTGTGGGATGATTAATTATCCTAACATCTCCACCCCCAGCTACCCAGGGGTCAAACAATCCCCCCCAAAACATTGCCTTAGCAACCAGAAGCCAAGCACCCAAACCTAAAATCATTAGGTGAATACCCAAGATTGTTGTCATCTTGTCCTTATCTTTCCAGTCATAGCCAAAAAAGCCAGCCCAAGTAGGATTGTCTTCTAAAACTTCTGGTCCCAACAGAGAGTGGTAAATCCCACCAGCTGCCAGAATTACTGAAGGTATCAGATGCAAGACGCTGATGACGAAGTAAGGATAGTTACTAATGACTTGTCCACCAGCACCAACACCAAAACCCAAAGTCGCTAGATGAGGCAGTATGATTAATCCTTGCTCATACATTGGTACATTCGGATTGAAGCGCGACACCTCAAACAGCGTCATTCCCCCAGCCCATAATAAAATCAATGCTGCATGGGCAATATGAGCGCCTAGTAATTTACCTGACAGATTCGTCAGACGAAAGTTACCAGCCCACCAGCCCACATCAGGTATTTGTTGCTTATATGGGCTATCTGTAATTACTGCTGTCATCTCTGGTACTCCTTGAGAATATTTGGCAATTTCATTCAGCTTCATACTGAAGTAGATTGCGAATTATTAGCATTAAATTGACTTCAGCTAATTCGGTTGCGGAATCACAGACTCCTGACTCACCCTACCTTTGCGAAAATCGAATCCACGCGCTCGCAAGGCGTGCCAGATATGACCTTGGAGAAAGAAGAAAGCTAACCAAAAGTGAGTATTGGCTAGCCAAGTCCGGGAAGTTACAAAATCAGGGTCAACTGAAGAAAAGTACGGCACGATATTCTGTTTAACCACCAGCGCCGGACCATAAAAAACTTCGGGATAAACAGTAGTATTTACTGATACAAACAGAGTCGCGATAAACCCCATCAATGCCAAAGCACCCAAACTGTACGAAAGGTAAGCTTCTCCAGACCAAACAAATAGTGGATGCGTCCAATTAAAGGGTTTAGTCACAATGTGGAAAATTCCACCCCCAAGCAACATTCCACCAATCCAAATATGACCACCAACCACATCTTCTAGGTTGTCAACGCCAGCAATCCAGAATTTACCAATTGCGCCGAATAGATAGCCAAAGATAACTGTTGGGTCCAGCGTCGGATTTGTAATTACTCGCACATTCTCAATGTTTGGGTCGTACAAACCACCAAAGTACATTGCCTTAGCGACTAACAATAATGCACCGCAACCGAGTAAAACCAAGTGAATACCAAGGATTGTGGTCATTTTGCCTGTATCTGACCAGTCGTAACCAAAGAAAGGAACTTTACCCTCCAATTTTTCCGGGCCACGTAGGGAATGAAAGATTCCTCCAAAACCCAGAAAGGCTGAGGAAATCAAATGCAAAGCTCCAATCACAAAATAGGGATAAGTATCTACCACTGCACCTTCTGCACCTACACCCCAACCAAGAGTAGCTAGGTGAGGCAGTAAAATTAAGCCTTGCTGGTACATTGGGGAAGCTGTATTAAAATGGGCTAGCTCAAATAAAGTCATCGCTCCTGCCCAAAAAACAATCAGACCAGCATGAGCGACGTGAGCGCCTAGTAGTTTACCCGATAAGTTGGTAAGCCTTGCGTTTCCAGCCCACCAAGGCGAGTCGGCTAGGTCTTGTTCCACCGACAGCGGACTTATAGAAGTTGCCATTTTTCACCTGTCTAAATTTGTTGAGAATTTTATTCAACAAGTTTAAAAAGAGCTTACACTAAAATTCCAATTAATGCAATTTAGTGTCATCTAATTGAAAATCAAATCTGAGATGATTACGTTTTGTAAATTTACTTGATTATTAAAATATATTCTCAATAAACTGAATTTGGTTTTACAGACCATTAACCACTTGCCAAGAAAAAAATCCCAAATATGAAAGATCTCTCGTGGAGGTGGCAGCAAGGCTGGGATTTTTTTTAATTTTATTTTCTGGAAATCCCCAACGTCCAAGGAAAGAACTTGCTTGTAATGAGATTTACAAGCAAGTATTTTTTGCAATAACTGAAGATTTTCTTGAGTATTTATAGCAATAAGTAAGGAGTAATCACCCAAGCAATGCAAACATACGGCAGTTCTAACGTCAAATATGATTGGTGGGCTGGTAATGCCCGCTTCGCTAATCTTTCTGGCTTATTCATCGGTGCTCATGTTGCCCAAGCAGCGTTGACTACTTTGTGGGCGGGAGCTTTTACTTGGTTTGAACTTTCGCGCTACAACCCTGAGATACCTATGGGTGAGCAAGGGTTAATATTGTTACCCCACTTAGCTACCTTGGGTTTTGGTGTGGGAGCAAACGGTCAAGTTATAGATACCTATCCCTATTTTGTGATTGGAGCTTTACACATAATTTCATCTGCGGTTTTAGGTGCAGGTGCGCTGTTCCATACTTTGAAAGGCCCTGAGAACTTAAAAGATGCGACAGGTCGTGCGCGTAAATTCCACTTTGAATGGGATAATCCAGATAAACTTGGCTTTATCTTAGGACATCACTTGCTGTTCTTGGGTGCTGGAGCTTTGCTATTAGTGGCAAAAGCGATGTTCTGGGGTGGACTATATGATGCAACCATTCATGATGTCCGAGTTGTTACTAACCCCACCCTTGATCCTTTTGTCATTTTTGGCTATCAGACTCACTTTGCAAGTGTGGACAATTTAGAAGATTTAGTGGGTGGTCACATATATGTGGGTTTGCTGCTGCTATTTGGTGGTGTATGGCATATCCTCGTTAAACCTTTACCTTGGGCAAAGAAACTTCTGATTTTTTCTGGTGAAGCTATTCTTTCTTACTCTTTAGGTGGTATTGCCTTAGCAGGATTTGTTGCGGCTTACTTTTGTGCCGTTAACACTTTAGCTTATGCTGTGGAATTTTATGGACCTCCTTTAGAAGTTAAGTTTGGTGTTTCACCTTATTTTGCTGACACTATACAGCTACCTTATGGCAATCATACTGCCAGAGCATGGTTAGCAAATGTCCATTTCTTCCTTGCTTTCTTCTTTCTACAAGGTCATCTTTGGCACGCACTACGAGCAATAGGCTTTGACTTCAAACGAGTTGAACGGGCATTAAATGCCATTGAAACTAGCTCCTAAATTGCTAAGGGATCTCCAATAAATAAATCAGCCCAGCCCACCTTCGGAAGCCGCGTTGCGTCTACGCAAAAACGCCTTAAAGCGTTTTTGCTCCCCCTTGAAAAATATATAAATCCCACGAAATAGATTAATAGGGTTGGGGATTGACTAGACAAAACTGAACAACCCTTCTCAAAACGAACGGATTTGTTGCGACTATTTTCAGTATTGTTGCGAAAAACCGTTCGTTTTGAGAATCCACCCCGAAAATATAGTTGGCCAAGCCAACAAACCAAAAGGGTTGTTCAGTTTTGTTCAGTAAAAATGAAGCGGCTGGGCTGATTTATTCGCGGGTTTGTGCCTAAGAGGACTGGAGACTTGGTGAAGGACAAAAATTATTTTCCTAGTCTCCAGTACTTTTTATGGAAGTTAAAACATTTTAAAGGGTTCTATTAAAAATAGACAAAACTGCCCAGGTTTATGTAAGAGGTATGCAACTGTGGCAATTTCGACTGATAAAACTTTCGCAGCAGACACAGATTCATCTTGGTTAATTGGTAATGCTCGTTTAATTGATTTGTCCGGTCAACTACTAGGCGCTCACATTGCTCATGCAGGTTTAATTATGTTTTGGGTAGGAGCGACTAGCGTAGTGGAAGTGACACGCTTTGTCCCTGGAGTCGCAATGTCTGAACAGAAGATGACTTGGTTACCTCACTTAGCAACTTTAGGGTGGGGCGTAGGTGCTGGGGGTGAAGTAATCGATACTTATCCTTATTTTGTCATCGGAATTTTGCATTTAGTCGCATCTGCTGTCTTAGGTGCAGGTGGACTTTTCCATGTTTTTCGTGGTCCGGCAATTCTATATACTAATGGTGGACAGGTTGCCAAATTTCACTATGAATGGAATGACCCAAAAAAGCTGGGTTTTATCTTAGGTCATCACCTGGTTATTTTAGGTTTTGGTGCATTTTTACTAGTACTAAAAGCCATGTTTTTTGGTGGAATTTATGATACCCATGTAGGAGATATTCGGCTCATTACTCATCCAACACTTGACCCAGTAAAAATATTTGGCTATTTGGTGGGGATAAAAGATGGTCATTGGACTTTATTGGGAATGGCAAGTGTTGATAACTTGGAGGATGTTATCGGCGGTCACATTTGGGTTGGATTAATACTCATTTTCGGTGGTACTTGGCACATTCTTGTACAACCTTTTAGTTGGGTGAGGCGGATTTTATCGATTGAAAATGGTGAAGATATTCTGTCCTATAGTTTGCTTGGTTTGGCTTTGATGGCTTGGATTTCCGCTACTTTTGTGGGATATAACACTACGGTTTTCCCAGTAGAGTTTTATGGTTCGGAACGTTTGGGAATGGCAAACATTCAATTTTTTTTGGGTCTGTTGGCTTTCTTAGGTTATGTTTGGCATGCTTGGCGAGCGCGTGGCATTTCTTAGGAGAAATCTTAAAAAAAATCCCAGCCTTATATTTTTTCGGCTTATTCAAGCCGGAGAGCGTGGTGGGGGCAGCGCCCTACCAGGCGCTGCCAAGGCTGGGATTTTTTTCTTGGAAAGTGCCTTAGTTTTCTCAAGTTCGCTCAACACTAGCTAGTCTTGTTTTATGCCTGCGGTTAAAAGCAGTTGACTGCGGGCAATTTCTTGGAATTTATTGTGGAGTAACAATATAGTGATGACTACAATTTTTTATGCCTTATGTGCTTGGGCAATGATAATTTTACTGCTTTGGAGTATTTGCTTAACTCTAAAAAAAGGTATAAATCATTTGCATAAGTTACATCAAATTCCTTGTCATGCTTGTGAATATTTCACTAATGATTACCGTCTAAAATGTACAGTCAATCCTAAGAAGGCTTGTTCGGAATATGCGATAGGTTGTATTGATTTTGAACCCAAAACTGCTGCTTGTAATGCTTGTCAAAAGGGTCGAAACTGGAAATTAGTACAGTATGACTAAACTTCGTTAAGCAAATCATGGTTTTTAACTATGCTCTATTAACATGTTCTTGAATTATTAATTTTTCAATTTTTTGACTAAGTTGTTATGAATACAAGCTCTAATTTTCTCTCGGAATTATGTGACTTTCTATATCCTCGTAATCCATATTATGGACAATCAAAGACTGAGTATTTGGTTTTTAATGCACATCTTCAAGAGTTTTCTCAACGAGTGACTTATATCTGTAATCTACAAACTGGTGGTAAGATTTCTCCAGAAGAAGCTTATAAACAAATTCATTCACTTTGGAAACAATTAAAATCTGCCAAGAAGGCGATGGAGAACAGCTAATTAATTCGGTTCCAATAAGGTGAATTTTATCGAGAATTCCTTTAAACAGAAACTCTTCTTGATGTTGTTCAGCAACATACCATTGCAGAAACTGAAAGTTCTGTTAGGGAAGAGAACTGACTAGGTGGAGCCTGCATTCCAGTGATCACCGCCAGTGAGCCTGTTTCATGTAAATAGCGCTCGCCCAATGTTTGCCACCACGATTCTAATTGAGCGATCGCCGCTTCAATCGGTTCTGGATAAGTACTTAAACATAATTAATTACACAAATAAATAGTATATTATATCAGGATGTTAAAATTGTGTATTAATTTAAATTGTTAGATGTTCTTGATTCGAGAAATAAATCCTCTTTATTTGAAACTGCTGGAGCGAATCTATTGTCAAAGCCGACACCATCAAGTGCGGCAAAGAGCGCATTTCATAATACTAGCCTCACAAGGGGTAAAAACCAAAGAACTAATGAATATTTTTCAAGTTAGTCATAAGACAATCTATAACTGGTTAAATCGGTGGGAATCTGAGGGAATAATAGGACTGTATAATAAATCAGGAAGAGGCTGCAAACGAATATTTAATGCGGAGCAAGAATCAACAATAAGAGAGTGGGCGAAACAAGAACCAAGGCAATTAAAAAAGGTGCTACAGAAAGTAAAAGAAGAATGGGGCATTGGAGTTAGTACTGAAACAATCAAAAGAATAATCAGAAAATTTTCTATGAGTTGGCATAGAATGCGTCGAGATGTTGGAGGAGAGCCAGACCCTTTAATATACAAGGAAAAACAAGCACAGCTATCAGAACTTAAACGATTAGATTCGGAAGGTAAAATCAACTTATATTACTTAGATGAGACGTTTCCTAGAAAAAATAGGGCAGGCTTCTACGAATATCTCGTCGGCCCATTTATTAATAAAGGGGTTTCAAGCCTGCCCTATTTTTTAAAGGAGGATTCAGATGAAACAGGATTTTGCTTGATACCATCCGTACCTTATGCATGGCAAAATAAAGGTGAATATTTAACGATTCCTAGTAATCGTAGTCCTCGTTTGAATGTATTAGGAATTATGAATAGAAAAAATCATCTTGAAGCTTATGTTTCATTTCAAAGTATTAATTCTGATGTAGTTGTTGCTTGTATCGATACTTTCTTTCCAGAAGTGGATAAACCAACATTTATTGTTGCTGACCAAGCTTCTATTCATACTAGTAACGCTGTCCTTGACAAAATCGAAGAATGGAAAGAACGCGGTATTACTATATTTGAGTTGCCATCTTATTCACCTGAATTGAATTTGATTGAAATTCTGTGGCGATTTATTAAGTATGAATGGATTGAAATAGATGCTTACTCTAGTTGGCAAACTTTTGTTGCATCTATTGAAAAAATCCTTAGACAATTTGGTAAAAACTATGTAATTAATTTTGTTTAACTACTTACTTTTGGATTATTGTTAGCAAGTACAAGACGATAATCTACCAAGCAAAAGAAACAAGCTAAACGGGTACGCGATCGCTCATCATAAGGGATCTCGGTGACAATACAATGTCCCGCTTTGGATATGACAGTTGCGCCCACAGAGAAAACGCGAGGGTACCGACATTTTGGGAGAAATTTTTAATTCTTGGAAAGTGCCTTATTACTTGGAAAAGCCTAAATTGATTATGCGTCACCCATTACCAGATGCATCACTCCTCCTCCTTGAGATTGCGAAGAGCTTGTATTTTTCGGGCAATGGCTTCAAACTTTTCCACACTGGCTGATCTAAACTGTCGGCAAAAGCTGCAACGGTAGCCGGATTGCCAACAGCTAGAAATTTATGCAACTGTTCATAAGCTTGGAGTGCTTGCGCCTCCTCCTGAGATACTAATGATCGGCATCTAAAGCTACGACTTTCGTTATCGCAAGCAAGCTAACCTTTCTTGGTCAGACGATTGAGAATTGTTGTCACCGAGGTGTAGGCTAGCTTTCGTGTGGGGTCAGCGACAATGCGTTCATGCACATCTCTGACGGTGAAGCTACCAAGTTCCCAGACAATGTGTAAAACTTCTTTCTCCAACCCACATTCCGCACTTCATAATGTAATATATAATGCTTCAACAAATCTTACAAAAAACCGTTAATGGTATTAAGTATTAACACTGCTATTTTTTAGGCTTTTGGCGATCGCTATTTAACTACCATTAGCCCAAACTTCATAAGACAAGCATATTACAAAATGAAGTGCGGAATGTGGGATATAAAACATACTATTGAAGATTTCTGGAAATTATCATCTAGAGTAGTTTTGGAAAATGCTTCAAAACACGTTTAAATGCACAATAATCTTGTGCATGAATTATTTTTTTGATTTCTAAAATTGTTTTGTTGGAACCATAATTTGTCCGATAGACGATTGGAAGCATATAGTGTCCTTTTCTGCCAAGTTATCCTTCCAGTGACATCTGCCAAATCTACTTCTTTAGCAATGATTAATTGTGTATCGAGTTCTCTTAAAGAACCATTAGCAATATGCAAAAATTGTACGTATTCTTGTTTTGAGCGCCTTCCATATCCTTCTAAGTTATTTAGAATAAGAATAAGTGTAAAGAACAACAACAAAATACTACACAGGCATTTGACTTTGTTTAAACGCTAATGTACACCGTTCTCATCGCGCTTGAGTATTAACAATGTACAGATGGTCGAACCAAGATGGGAATTCTTTCCACTGCTAGCAGAACAAGAACAGGCTCGAAAATGGGGTTCTTGCGTACAGTTCCTGTGTTGAAGATTTCTGACAGTGCTTTGCCAAATCCTTGACTTAACAAAACTAGGGGTGTAGGGGTGTAAGGGGGTAAGGGTGTGGTGATGTGAAAAATCCTACCCTACGGGAACGCTGCGCGAACAGGGGTGGGTATAAAGCCCACCTTTGAAAAAAGATTTGTATCAATCGAGTAGGCGCGAGATACAAGGTGTCCTTGTTTCAATCCCACGTTTTTAAGCGTGGGTCTCCTACACCCCTACACCCCTATTCCCCTACACCCCTTTGAATACCTCCTGGAGAATTTGAGAATAAAGTGGAATTTGAATCCCGATGCTCAATTACTGACCAAATCACAAGTAAGACAAATTGAACGAATTATCTTTTGATAAGTGAATAGTGCGCTCGCAAAGACGTTTGAGCAGTGGGGCTTCATGAGAGATCACCAAAATGCCTAACTCACGTTCTCTAGCATATTTAATCACAACCTGCCAAATCAGAGCTTGCGTGTTAGCATCTAGCATTGCCGTCATTTCATCTGCAATTAAGTAGCAAGTATGAGAGTTGAGCGATCGCGCCACTGCAATCCTTTGCAACTCACCGCCACTGAGTTCATGAGGATAGCGATTGAGCCAACTTTGGTGAATACCCAGAGCAGCAAGTAAATCATCTGAAGGAGGCTGTCCTTCTGCTAAAATTTTGCTAATTTGCCAGCGCGGATTAACAGCTAGTTCAGGATTTTGAAAAATCAGTTGGACAGGACAATAACTACTGCTGGATAAGGGCTGACCATTACAAGTTACCTTTCCTTGAGTCGGTTGCAGATATCCCGCTAAGAGTTTACCAATTGTGGTTTTACCCAAACCGCTCGGCCCAGTCAAGCCCACAACTTCGCCTCCGGTTAATTCCAAACTAAAATTTTGCAAAATCCACCTTTGCTGGGAATGGTAACGAAAAGATAAATGTTCAGCCTTCAACATGAATACACCTCACGGGAGCGCCCCGTACTATCCGAACTTGGGGTCTAGCTTCCCAGCAAGCCTCTGTTGCTAGGGGACAGCGATCGCCAAATAAACAACCAACAGGCAAAGCTTCTGGACTGGGTTGGCTACCGGGAACTGGGATAAACTCATTTTGGGGAAGCGATCGCCACAAAGCTTGGGTATAAGGATGACGCAGATTTCCAGAGGTGAAATCATCAACCGCCGCAACTTCTAGGGTTGTCCCCGCATAAAACACAGCCACGCGATCGGCTACTTGCAATGCCGCTTCTAAATCATGGGTAATTAAAATTACACCTTTACCCTCATTGGCAAGTTCCCGCAGATGATTCAACGTCTCTACTACAACCTCTGGATGTAACCCAGGAGTAGGTTCATCAGCAATTAACAACTCAGCACACCCTACTGCTGCTGTAGCAACTAGCACTCGCCGCGCCATACCTCCAGAAATTTGAAAAGGATACTGCTGTTTCACCGCCGTCGCCAGTCCATAGCGGTCAAATACTTGGTTAACTGCACTATCCGCTTTTATATTAGCCAATCCACTTAAACGACCCGCTCGATGCACCTGAGAACCAACACGCATTAAAGGGTCAAGGTAACTTACTGACTGGGGAATCAGGGCAATTTGCTTTCCCCGCAACTGAGCCTGATGTTCTCGACTCAATGGTTCTCCCTGGAAAATAATCTGTCCTGTCACTTGGGCGTTGTGAGGCAATATACCCAAGATGGCATGAGCTAGTAAACTTTTACCAGAGCCACTAGAACCAACAACTGCTATTATTTCACCAGACTTAACTTCTAAATCCAGTTCAGTAATTACAGTTAACTGCTTTTGGGTCAGACCCACATCGTACATTGTGAAAGTAACACTCAGATTTTTCACTGATAACATCTTAAAATTTTGAATTTTGAATTTTGAATTTTGAATTTTGAATTGTTATCCCTGACTTGTTTTGGGATCGAGCAATGCACGCATACTTGCACCCAATATATCAAAGGCTTTGACAGCAATTAATAGGGCAACTCCAGGTAATACCGAAAGCCACCAGTAACCTGCTGATAAGTACCGCATTGATTCTGATAGTATAATACCGAGCGCAGGTGTTTCCGGCGAAAGACCCAAACCCAGGAAAGTCAGACCTGCCTCATGCAGAATCGCATGGGGAAACTGTAAAATCAGCCCGACGAGGAACTGGGGAAAAAGGTGGGGTATCATGTGATGACGAGCAATCCAAAATGGCGATCGCCCCAATTTAGAAGATAATTGCACATAGTCGGAATTCTTAATTTGCAGAACTTCTGCTCGTAGGAGTCTTGCTAATGCCATCCAGTGAGTAATAATAATGGAAATTAACAAACCCCCTACTCCACCACCAGCCGCAAATGCCACTAAGATAATCAGCACCAAATGAGGTAGGCTGAAAAATACATCAATTAACCAAGTAATAGCCACATCGACTTTACCACCCATAATTGCGGAAGTTGTGCCTAGTACCAGTGCCAACACTGCACTACAGATAGCAGTGAGTAACCCCACCCATAAACTCAGGCTCAATCCATGTAAGGTGCGGGTGAGCATATCCCTTCCCAACCAATCAGTACCGAAGGGATGAGCAAATTCAGGTGGTTGATTTTGAGCTTGCAAGTTGATTTCTAGTCCATCTGTGCTGATAATTTGAGTACCTAAAAGTAGAACGATCAGCACGAATAAACAAAGGAATGCGATCGCTAAAGTTTTACTGCGGCGATTACCCAGAATTGAGAGATGATGACGTTTTCTAGCGAAAGAAGCAGGAATCGCAATTCTTTGTTTCATAGTGTGGGGTTTCCAAGACGAATGCGGGGATCAATGATTTGATAGGTGAAGTCTGCTAAAGCATTACCTGTAAAGACAAACACTGCACTAAAGAAAACAATACCCACCAGTAAAGGTACATCACCAGAGAGTGCAGATTGGATTGTTGCATCACCCAAACCAGGATAGCCAAACACTTTTTCCGCCAGCACGGAACCACCAAACAATTCACTCAGACTCGCAAACTGTAATGTAATCGCAGGTAAGGCAATATTTCGCAAACCATGATGCAGAATCAACCCTGTTTTTGTTTCTCCTTGAGCATAGGCGAACAAAGCAAAGTTGCTGTGGAGAATTTCGATCAGTTTTTCACGAGTAACTAAGGCAATAGTAGCAACACCCATCAAACTCAGTGCTAGAGCAGGTAAGATTAAATGGTATAGTCTATCCCAAAGGCTGACATCGCGTAGCAATACCCCAGGTGGCGAAGCACAGCAAATTGGTGTAACTTGTAGGGTTACAGAAAATAAGGTTAGTAATAATAAAGCAATCCAAAAGGTGGGAGCTGATGCCAAAGTGTAGGCATATAGGCGAATAGTTTGATCCAAAAATGAGCCTTCCTTGGCTCCGGCGAGGATACCAAGAGTTACACCAAAGCATCCTGACAGCACCCAAGCCAGCCCCATCAACCACAGCGATGCACCAAAACGGTTAGCAATAACTTGCCATACCGATGCTCGATAAACCATAGACTCGCCCCAATTCCCTTGCAAAAGTTGCCCTAACCAAAGAAAGAAACGAGTAGTCATAGGCTTATCCAATCCCCAGCGTTGGGCAATTAATTCTCTTTGTTCAGGAGTGAGTGTCAATCTCAGGGTAGCATTGACATAGGCATCAATTGGGTCAATAGGAGATAAACTCATCAACACAAAGGTAAGAATTGCCACTGTCAATAGCAATAGGAAAAGATAAAGCAGTTTTTTCAGAAAAAATCGCAATAAAAAATTCATTTTCCAAATTACGAATTACAAATTATCTTCCACTCAGTAATGTTACTCAACAACCTTCCTTGGTGACGTTGAGATGGCACTTTTGGTCTACCAATATCCAGACATTCACTTACTAAATAAGTCTCATTTAGATTAACCAACCAAGCAGAAGTTGCATCTCCTTGAGTCCCAATTCCAGTTTGACCGTTCCAATGCACTTGTTTCCAATACTTGCTAGCGGCGGTTTCATTAGCAGCACCTAACCCTTGATCCAATATGCGATCAACTGTGGTATTGGTGTAATTACTGTAATTAGGGCGACGATTGGGTATACCATTGGGACTACGGTAAAGGGAAAACAAATCTTGAGAACGTGTTGTCAAAGTATAGAACCAAGCGTCATGCTGGATGCGATGCTTCATCTGCTCCCAATATGAACCCTCTGGTTTAATCTTGATACCCACTGGTTTGAGCATTTGGGCGATCGCCATCGCTAATCCTTGTTCGTGGGGTAAACTTGCTGTGTAAAGCAAGGTAAATTCAGCTTCTGTTCCTTGTTTATCCACCGTCCCATTACCGTTGCTATCCCGCCACCCAGCTTCAGCCAGGATTTGTTTTGCTTTATTGATATCTGCATCAGCAATGGCTGGGGCTGGTTCTTGCCAAGGCGGCCCACCTGGATAACCATAAACACTAGACCCATAGCCCCACAAAATTGCATCTATCAATTTCTGGCGGTTAATTGCGTAGTTGATTGCTTGGCGAATTCCTCGGTCTGATGTGACGTTATTTCCAGTAGGATAACCTTGAGCATTTTTTTGTCCAGTATCGGGGGCAAAAGGTAAGATCGTGACAGTATGATCTAGAGTCGGAACTTGGTATAGTTGCATTCCTCTTACAGAGTGCTTTGCCAAGGGATAGGGAATTTTGGCAATTTGAGCGCGACCTGATTTAGCCGCCGCGAAAGCAGCATCTCCTTGGGTGAATAAGAAAACAACACGCTTGATTTTGGGTTTATTCCCATAGTAATAAGGGTTAGCTTCCAAAACAATTTGTTCTCCCTCAACCCACTGTACTAACTTGTAGGGGCCAGAACCAATGGGATTGCGGTTGTATGTTTTGCTGTGGGCGTGTTTGTGGACAATGCCTAAGCTGGCGAGTTTGTCAACAAAGATGATATTTGGTTTTTTAAGATATAATTTCACCTCATAATCGCCTGTGACTACGGCTTTGTCTAGAAATTTTTCTAAACTTAATTCTGTGTCTTTGTTGAATGTGTAAGCAACATCTTCTGCTGTTAAGGGTTTTCCATCACTGAAGCGAACATCAGGGCGGATTTTTACTGTCCAAATTTTGCGATCGCTACTCAATTGATAGCTTACAGCCAGATCCATGACTAGTCCTTGATTAATGTCACGCCTCAATAAGCGACTTTGCAATAATGGATCGCCGTAACTATCCCAAGACCAACCATCGGTGGGATCAAATCCCTGGCGAAAATTACCGTATTCATTCCATCCTAAATCGATGACAATTTCATCTTTAGGAACAGAATTTGCAGCTGCGGAATTTGAGGTATTGCGATTACAAGCAGTTAAGCCGATGAGTAAAATTCCCCAACTAGCAGCTAATAATTTTCTCCATCCCCTCTGTTGAAGAAATTTAGAGGTGATGACTGTAGTTTTTGCACAGGTATAATTCATCAAAATCATCTTCAAAACCTATAGGAAAAACTACCAATTACTGTAAATGGTTCTTGGGGATTAATTGTTGTACCATCAGTGGCATCATAATAATTAGTATCAAAAAGATTTTTGAAGTTCAAGCGTGCCTCGAACTGAGGGCGGCGATAGAAGAGCGCTGCGTCTGTTCTGACGTATGAAGGTATGGTGATTGTATTAGGCAGTCCACCTTGGCGATCGCCTACATACACAATCCCCAAGCCTGCACCCAACCCTTGAAGATTGCCACTTTGAATTTCATAAGTTGTCCATAGACTAGCGCTATTGTAAGGGACATTCGGTAAGCGATCGCCAACAGGAATTTCATTATCCTTTGTTACCTGTGCATCGGTATAAGCATAAGTAAGAATCATCTTCCAGCCAGGTAAAATTTCCCCATTAATATCCAATTCAACCCCACGACTACGTTGCTCTCCCGTCTGAATTGTGGCAAAAGGGTCAGAGGAGTTTGGGTCTGTGGTAGCGACGTTCTGGCGTGTAATTTGGAACAGCGCCAGATTTGCTGACAGTCGCTGGTCTAAAAACTCTTGGCGAATTCCTACCTCGTATTGCTGGGAAGTCACAGGTTCAAATTGTTCTCCATTGGAGTTTCTACCAAAGATTTGGGGTGTGAATGAGTTTGACCAACTGGCATAAAGTGTTGTAGTATCGCCAGGCTGATAAACAATACCAAGTCTCGGTGAAAACTCACTATCACTTACTTCATTAATGCTAGTGTTTGTTTCGCGGTCTTCGTAGAAGCCATTGACATTATCAAAGCGCACTCCTGCTAAAACTTTCAAATTAGGCAGCACTTCAACAATATCCTGGAGGTAAATACCAAGGGTATTATCACCGTATGCCTCGTTAAAGTTCAGTGAAAGTGCTGCTGTTGGTCTAGCACCGTAGATTGGATTAAAGATATCGATGGGAGCGATCGGCGCACTAGAGAAGGTATAGGCATACTCCAAGCGGGAGTAATCCACCCCAAAGAGTAGATTATGCCTCACGGAACCAGTATTGAACTTTCCTAAAATTTCATTTCTCAGGGTGAGATTTTGCAGATCGTTAGTGCGTCTAGTGAACTCCCGATTCAATGTGCGACGATCTGCTTGCAGTCTACCACTACGAGTTGCTCCCTCATCAAAAACATCTTGCCAAAGTGTATTAAATCCTAATCGATACTGCCAGTTATCACTAAACTCGTGTGAAAATTCGAGTGAGAGTGAGTGAGCAGTGAACTTTTCATTGTCTAAATCTGGTTCACCTAGATAGGTTTTCGGGGAAATTTGTAAAAATTCTGGCTCGGCTCTAAATGTTTCATCATCGGGGTAATCGGTGTTTAAATATTCATAATCAAAGCTCAGACTAGTACGTGGGCCTATGTTCCAGGTCAAAGATGGCGCGACAAAAAAGCTTTTGTAGTTAAGGAAGTTACGAAAACTCCCCTGATCTTGATAAGCGACGTTCAGACGATACAACAGCGATCGATTTTCTACTAATGGGCCTGTTAAATCGAGTTCACCACGATAAAAGTCGTAACTCCCAACAGTAGCTTTGACTTCATAACGTGGTTCGTCAAGGGGTTTTTTCGTCAAAATATTCACAATACCTGACTGAAAACCACCACCATACAAAGCCGCCGCCGGACCTTTAAGTACCTCAACTTGATCGATATTGGCCAGATCGCGCGGAAAACCGCCCTGACTCCGAAATCCATTGCGGAGATTTTCAAAACCGTCAGAGAACCCACGAATGATAAAACCCGATGACCCAAGTCCGTCTCCACCTGTTACCCGTTGGATACCGCTGACATTATCGGTAAACTCATCCAAACGCACTGCTCCTCTATCTTCCAGCACTTGACGTGGAATCACCTGAATTGATTGGGGAGTGTCTTCAATGGGAGTTTCAAATCTTGTCCCCGTGACAACGAGTTCTATTGGTGGTTCTTCGCCTTGTTCTGTGGTGTTTGCCGGGGGCGTATCCGGTGTTTGTGGTTGCTGTGCAGAAGTTGTAGCTGGTGTGACAACAAAAATTAAACCTTTATCGCTGTCGTCTAGCTCAACTTTCGGTAAACTCGTCTCACCCGTCACTGTGACTCGGATAGTGTTTGTATCCTGATTTGTGACTACAATATCAGTAATTCCCGCAGTCGGTTTTTCTTGACGGAATAATTCCCCAGTACTTAGCTTCAGTTGAGCGTTGGGAATATCAACAATAAAATTATTTCCTTCACTCTTAACTACTGTTTGCAATTGGTCAGAAGTAAGTGTTTCTAAAATTACTTCTAAACTATTCTCGCTGGTGTTTAAGCTTACCCCTGTTACTAATATGACTTGATTTTGTTTTTGTCCCTGTGCTAGCCAGTCTTTCACACTGGTATGTGGACGTTGGATGTCACTCAGTTGAGGAATCTCTGTGATGGGTACTTCTGCTTTTATTCCTTCGTTAAAAACTGTATACTCTGGAATCAGATTAATCTGGTCTAACTTTTCTTTTCCCTGTGCTTTGACAGACTCAGACCATAATAGCAAACAGACAGATCCTGCAATTCCCAAATAACGAAAATGTCGTAGCTTCAAGATTTTCCTCCACTCCACAGCCTATAAAATCGACACACACAATTGCAGCCCATAACACTTTTGTGTTATGAGTTTTTAACTCTTAAATGCTGTAATATTTTTTTGATAAGAATGATTATCATACTATTTTCAGCAGGGAAAGATGAAGAAAAAATAAATATGTCGGAATTTAGCAGTAAGACTCTTGTATTTATTTGCACAAGAACTACTTGCTATTGGCTTGCTCTAACGTTAGAAAAAAGACAGATGCAAGATAAAACAACAGAAAGCTTTCGACATTTATAAGTATTCTTGAAGTTTTGTCAGTCAACCATCTCTAATTTGTTTTCATGCGTTGTATATAGCGTTTACCGGTCTAATGAAGTACATTTATTAAGATAAAGCTGTGCATCTCCTCAAGGAGAAAAATGAAACCATATTCCCTCGACTTTCGTCAAAAAATACTTGATACATATTTAGAAG
>JAESGT010000117.1_pt1 | contig 18466 bp, 15 predicted proteins | sample 9266261 | NCBI WGS metagenome assembly JAESGT01 (sample SAMN15741584, study PRJNA653494) | algae metagenome | isolation source: Pelatocladus maniniholoensis HA4357-MV3 and co-occurring heterotrophs from... | place: USA: Maniniholo cave near Haena, Hawaii | collected 2009-07-28 | reverse complement strand
AGAACCACAACAAGCACCACCCACTCCTGTTGAATCGACTGGAGTAAACCCAACCCCAGAACCACAACAAGCACCACCCACTCCTGTTGAATCGACTGGAGTAAACCCAACCCCAGAACCACAACAAACACCACCCACTCCTGTTGAATCGACTGGAGTAAACCCAACCCCAGAACCACAACAAACACCACCCACTCCTGTTGAATCGACTGGAGTAACGCCAGGGCCTCCAACAAATCAGTAGGTCAAGGGTGATTTTATACAAGCAGTAGAAAAAATTAATGGGGTAAAGGGATTGTTCTTTGCTTTCCCCTTACCCCTTTACCTTTTCCCAACTTCTGCAAAAAGTCTATTTTAGATTTCAGAGTTTTCTTGAATCCAAAATCTAAATTCGCATAGTCAGCTTTTATCTGTTGTCCCTTCTTCTTCTCTTTTTTCTTGTACTAAAGTATCTTCCAGGGATTCGTCGAACCAAGGTGTAGTAAGAATGTCTGATTCTTTCAAAGAAAGGGAATTCAACAATGAGTTATCGTCGGGTAAAGTATATGTGTTTTCACTACTAATTAAGGCGTTGAGTGCTTGTATTGGTTCTGATGCAGACTGATAACGTTGTTGAAAGTCTTCCTGCACCATTTTAGAAATAATTTCAGCCAAGGCAGAACTAACATTTGCTTTGTGCATCCATTGCAACTCACCGTCAGCATCTTTTTGCAGTTCGTGAGGAGGAATACCGGTTAGCCCTTTAATTGCAATCATACCAATTGCATAAATGTCACTATTATATTGCGGACGCCCAAAACATTGTTCAGTAGGTGCATAACCCTTAGTACCAATACCAATTGTAAAAGCGGTTTGTTCTTGACTACCCAAAATTTGTGTGGTTACTTCTTTAACAGCACCAAAGTCAATCAGTATCAACTTGTTATCTGATTCTCGACGGATAATATTGCTGGGTTTGATATCTCTGTGAATCACACCATTTTGATGGACAAATATCAATATTTGCAATAATTCTCGCAAAATCTCGATCACTTCGGCTTCTGCAAGTTGTTTACCTGGTGGCATTTCTTGACTTAGAGCATGACCATCAATAAATTCTTGAATTAAATAAAATTCTTCTTCTTGTTCAAAATAAGCTAAAAGTTGGGGTATTTGGTTGTATGTCCCCAATTTTTGCAATGTTTGGGCTTCTGCATTAAATAGTCGTCTTGCAACTGCCAATTGTTCGGGTTTATGAGTAGCTGGTTTTAGTTGCTTGACAACACATAAAGGATGACCTGGAAGTTGGATATCTTCAGCTATATATGTTTCGCTGAATCCTCCTGCACCAAGTACTTTGACAATTTTATAACGTCCGCCCAAAATTTTTCCTGATAAGGCTATGTCTAGTTCTTGGAGTAGTCCTTGCAAATCATCTTGTTGGCTGATAATTTCTTGGACAACGGGAGAAGATTTGTATTTATTAAAAATAACTAATAATTGATGTTTTCGGAAAACTTCTTTCGCTGCTTCCGTTGCCAAATAAGATAATCCAATTGCAGCGATCGCAATCATTGGAATGGCAGCAGGGACAATTAACTGACCATAGATCAACAATACATAACTAATTCCCCCCCAGCTAATAGCCAGAATTACACTATAGATAAATTTTCTGACTACATGCTTTGTTTTAGCAATAACTACTGCACATATGCCCACTAAACTAAATACAAATAAACCACGCAAAGGTGAAGTTTTTATTGCTTGGGCAATGCTTTTTCCTTCCATCAAAGTTGCGATCGCATTGGCATGAATTTCTACTCCTGACATGGGTTCTGGATATAACCAACTAGAAGCCGCAGGTACTAAGTAATAATCTTTTGCCGCTTGGGATGTGACTCCAATCAGGACTATTTTGTCTTTGAATACTTTTCCTTGCTGTAAATAAGTATTCCAATTTTCCGGATCAATTACGTGCCAAAATGGATACGTCTCAAATGTACCCGCACTGCCATAAAAATATATGCGATCGCCTTTTGGTCGAGGATAATTAATTTGGGCTGCTCTTAAAACTGCTTCGTCAAAAGAGGGAATTTTATCTGTGGTAATAAAACCTTCTTGCGCCTCTAATAATTTAGGAAACTCGCTGGCTAAACGGTGTACTTTATCATCTACCTCTTTGGGAAAATTCACCGTTCCAATTGACACCGAACCTTTACGAAACATCTGATGAGGTTGGGTTAGTTGCCAAAAAACGCCTTGATGAGTTTCTGTATTTTCATAAATTGCGGCTAAGGATACTTTGCTTCCATAACGCTGCAAAACAGCCTGCAATTTGCGATCATTTTGATTATTGCTTGGTAAATCAAATAACAAATCTACCGCGACATGGCGCGCCCCTGCTTGCACTAGCTTTTCAATTACTTGGGCATATGCTACACGTCGATAGGGAAAAACTTGCAATGGTTCTAAGTAAGCATAGGTTTGCGGATCTGTTTTGTAATATTGTCCTGGAACTGATATAGATTGTTCGTCAATGGCCAAAATTACAATGTCTTCTGTTGGAACTACGGAGCCTCGGAGAATAAAAAAAACAGAATTTGCTTGATTTTCTAGTAATTCTACCCACCCAAAACTATAAGCACTCAGCAGTGCTGCTCCAAATACCCAACTACCAGCAAGTAAATTACCTAAACGCGCCATCAGCTTAGTTTGACGTACTGATGTTGCTAAAGTTGCTTTTGTTGATTTACTTGAGGTTTGATTGGCAGCTGAGACATCTTTTTTAGCTAATGTATATATAGGTTCTTCTGCCATATCCTCTTGCTCATTGATTTACTGTGATTTTATTTATTTACACACTCTTTTAGAACAATAAACTTAAAATCTGGCTTAAATGAAAATCTTATACATTTGTAAACTAACCTTTATTTCTTACCAAAGTTCCATTAGTAGTGAATACGAAATTATTTCACATATTAGCTAGACAATACCCGAATTTTGACTTAACTTAGCCTTTTAGAGTTATTTTTCCAACCAAACATGGGTCACAAAGAAATATTACTGCTATAGAGTAAGCGGCTATTCCTTCTAAAGGATACACTTTCACAGAAGTTGATCCCCAATCGACTGTATTAGCTGTGTGTAAGAGTGAAATCATTGCTCTAGCTAAAGAAGTATTCTCAGTTTAAAGGCTTTACTGAAAAGTAATCTCGTATTGTGTGCAGTCCTTGCTCTGTCCAAAGAAATATTCTCAACCTCAACCTTACACTCAGCCTAGAGTACACCATTTTAGGAGTAAACTTAATTGATATACAGTCGTTATAAGCTGTTACTTAAGTCAATTTTATTGGTAGATTTTGGCTATAGGGTGCAATTAACAGCGCCAAGTGTGAAAAATGTTAAGCACTTGGTTAACGTTAATAACTATGTTTCCGTCAATTTTATACTTTAAGAGGGGTTAAATATAACTTATATATGACATTATAATTTATAGATAATAGCAAATTTGTGATTTTATAATTGCTATAATCTATTGTTCAATCTAAATTCTACTTTATCTATCTTATTAGGTGTAACTTTATTATGGGTTCCTCTATGAATCGTCTGTCTATTTTTGTAGACGGAAATAATATGTTCTATGCTCAACAAAAAAATGGCTGGTTTTTTGATCCACGGCGAGTTTTAGAATACTTCAGACATGAGCAGCCAGACACAACTTTAATAAATGCATTCTGGTACACGGGCTTAAAAGATCAACAAGATCAGCGAGGTTTCAGAGATGCTCTAATTAGTCTAGGATATACAGTAAGAACTAAAGTTCTCAAAGAATATTATGATGATTCTTCTGGTCGTTATTCACAAAAAGCTAATTTAGATATAGAAATAGTTGTAGATATGTTTAACACAGTAGACCAATATGACCGAGTAGTTTTATTTAGTGGAGATGGAGATTTTGAAAGAGCAATTGAATTATTACGTTCCAAAAATACTCATATTACAGTTGTATCAACAGAGGGAATGATAGCCAGAGAATTACGTAATGCTACGGACAGATATATAGATTTAAATGATATTCGTGACCAAATAGAAAAAGTTGATGCATTGTAAGTTTGACATCTATTTACAAATTATAAAAGCAAAAAAATTAAGTTTTAATGTATTTTAAGCCACAAGTAAATTCTAAATAACTAGCAGCCAATGAAAAATCAACCAGAAAAAATTATTATTTTTGACACCACTCTTAGAGATGGCGAACAATGTCCGGGTGCAACTTTAAATATTGATGAAAAACTCACTATTGCCAAGCAACTAGCACGTCTAGGTGTGGATGTAATTGAAGCTGGTTTTGCCTTTGCAAGTCCTGGAGATTTTGAAGCAGTTAATAAAATAGCTCAAATTGTGGGGACAGAAAATGGGCCTGTAATTTGTAGTTTAGCAAGAGCAAAACAAGAGGATATTAAAGCAGCAGCCCAAGCTATCCAACCAGCTGCAAAAAAGAGAATTCATACTTTTTTAGCTACTTCTGATATTCATCTAAAATACAAGCTGAAAAAAACTAGGCAAGAGGTATTAGCGATCGCTGAAGAAATGGTTGCTTATGCGAAAAGCTTTACTGATGATATAGAATTTTCTCCTGAAGATGCAGGACGTTCCGATCCAGAATTTCTCTATGAAGTTTTAGAAAGAGCGATCGCATCTGGTGCAACAACAGTTAATATTCCCGATACCGTAGGTTACACAACTCCAAGCGAATTTGGAGCATTAATTAAAGGAATTAAAGAAAACGTTCCTAATATTGCTCAAGCAATTATTTCTGTTCACGGACATGATGATTTAGGTTTAGCTGTAGCCAACTTCTTAGAAGCAGTAAAAAATGGTGCTAGACAGTTAGAATGCACCATTAATGGTATTGGAGAAAGAGCCGGAAACGCATCACTAGAAGAATTAGTAATGGCGTTACATGTGCGGCGACAATATTTTAATTCCTTCTTAGGACGTCCATTAGAATCTGAAGAACCGCTAACAAGTATCGACACCAAGCAGATTTATAGAACCTCGCGCATGGTTTCTAATTTAACAGGATTGCTGGTGCAGCCAAACAAAGCAATTGTTGGTGCAAATGCTTTCGCTCACGAGTCGGGAATTCACCAAGATGGTGTGCTTAAAAACAAGCTCACCTATGAAATTATGGACGCCCAATTAATTGGTTTGACAGAAAATCAAATCGTCTTGGGTAAACATTCTGGCAGAAATGCTTTCCGCACACGTCTGCGAGAATTAGGTTATGAACCAACAGAAACAGAATTAAATAAAGCATTCGTTAGATTCAAAGAAGTAGCAGATAAAAAGAAAGAAATAACAGATTGGGATTTAGAAGCTATTGTTAATGATGAAATTCAACAAGCTCCAGATCTGTTTAAGTTAGACTTAGTACAAGTTTCCTGTGGTAGCAACGCTAAACCCACGGCCACAGTCACCCTACGTAACCCAGAAGGTGAAGAATTAATTGATGCTGCGATTGGTACAGGCCCTGTGGATGCGGTTTATAAAGCTATTAACCGTGTTGTTAATGTACCTAACCAATTAATAGAGTTTTCTGTACAGTCAGTCACTGCTGGAATAGACGCTATCGGAGAAGTAACTATTCGTCTGCAATATGAAGATAGAGTTTTCTCAGGACATGCGGCAAATACGGATATTATTGTGGCATCGGCGCAGGCGTATGTTAATGCCTTAAATAGACTATATGCTTGGCTGCAAAATCAATCCAAGCAAGAAGAAGTTACTGCTTAAAAATATTGAGTTTGTAGTGAGGACTTTAGTCCTCAAATATCTAAGCACTTAAGCACGCTTGGTGCTTACTACAAACCTATCAAAATGTATGCAATGAGCCACTACTTATAGTTAATAACAACAAAAGAATATATGCAGAAGAGATTCGCCATTATCAATGGTGATGATTTTGGTTTTTCTAGTGGTGTGAATCAAGCAATTATCAAGGCTCATGAAGAAGGTGTACTAACTAGTACCAGCCTGATGGTAACTGCTGATGCTACCAAGGAAGCTGTTTCCTTGGCACGCACACACCCTAACTTGTCAGTTGGTTTACATCTAGTGTTGGTATGTGGACGATCCGCCTTACCACCAGAGCAAATTCCCCATTTGGTTGACGAACAAGGTAATTTTTCCAACAGTTCGTTGATGGCTGGTTTGCGCTATCAATTTGTCAAAGAAACTCGTGAGGAACTGCGACAAGAAATTCGTTCCCAACTGGAAAAATTCCACTCTACTGGTTTACCTCTTTCCCATGTGGACGGGCATTTACATATGCATATGCATCCAGTGATACTCCGTATTTTAGTTGACCTGGCAGCAGAGTTTGACATCAAAGCCATTCGTTTACCATCTGAAGAACTGGGACTTAATATCAGACTAGAATCTAGTAATTTGCTGACTAAGCTAGTTTGGTCAGGAGTATTTGGTAGACTGCGCCGCTACGGTGAAAATTTGTTGAAGTCTCAAGATATTAACTTCACAGACCGAGTTTACGGATTGCTGCAAACTGGTAGCATCACAGAGAAATATTTGCTTAACCTAATACCTCAAATTCGGTCAGATTTAGTAGAAATTTATTGTCATCCAGCGATCGCAATGAATGGCGAACCTGTGAATGGCCCACCAACAACAGGGGAAGCAGAACTTGCTGCCCTTTTAAGTAGGCAAGTGCGTGAAGTGCTTGCTAGTAATGGCTTTGAGCTTACAAACTATTCTTTACTTAAGGCTAAAAGTAAAAATCAGCGTAGGTTGGGGTGAAAATTATGGCTTTAGATAATGGTCAAATCGAACAGCAAGCAGATCTCGGCAAAGTGTTACTTATTGGAGTTACTGGTGGTACAGGCAAAAATGCAGTTAAGGGATTTCTTGAACAAGGAGTCAGAAATTTGCGTGCTATCACCAGGAAAATTGATCTTAATCGCTCCTCCCTATTAAAAATGAGCAATGCAGGAGTTGAGCTTGTAGAGGCAAATTTAGATGACAAGGACTCTCTTTCACCAGCCTTTGCAGATATTTCGGCTATTTACTGCCATGCTACCACTGCTGATGCCGCTAAACCTGACCCACGAGAAGTAGAAAGAGCAAAGCGAGTTGCTCAAGCTGCCAAACAAGCTGATATTAAACACTTGGTATATAATTCCGCAGGAGGAGCAGACAGAAAATCTGGAATTAGTCACATAGAGCAAAAGTATAAAGTAGAACTGGTTTTTCAAGAGGCAGGCTTACCAACAACTATGTTACGAGCCTGCTTGTTTATGGAGGAGTTTTGGAAGCAGTACACACGACCGTCTATTCTCAAGGGAGTCTTTCCTTTTTCCATTCAACCGTACAAACCCATACATTTGATCACAACTAAGGATATGGGTCGAGTCGCAGCTTATGTGATCAAAAATTCTTCTCAGTACATAGGTCAAGAGATAGAACTTGCTGGTGATGTGCTGACTCCCAAGCAGATGGCGGCAGAATTCTCCAAAGTGCAGGGAATGACTGTTGTTCATAAAGAAGTTGCACCGTGGATTTTCTTACTTCTCTTCCGCAAAGACCTATTTGATTTAATTCAATGGTATCGTCACAAAGGTTATCAAGCTGATGTTCAGTACTTGCGAGCAGAGTTTCCCGGACTTTTAACCACATTTAGCGAATTCTTAGAAGAAACAAACTGGGCAGATCCACAACTTACTTACGAAAATTTGTAAGTATCTAAACTATTGACACATTTTAATAAATGTGCATTCCCACACTAGGCGCGGCTGGGCATAACAAAGTAAGGATTTACGAGTTTGTTCTAATAGTTTGATCATCTGGGGTTGATGCCACTGGAGCCAGTAAGATTGTTGGAGATAATTAACTAGCCACAGTTGAGCTTCTGTATCTAGAGCTTTATCAATATTTCTACCTAAATCTAAGGCTTGGCGATAGTTCTGTGGTTTTTTGCTGACAGCTTCAAGTAGTTCTGAAGGAATAGCTTGTAGTTGTTGATAAGCAGCGATCGCTTCCCCAGGGCTACCACCAGCAATACTCAAAACCGCAGGATGTTGGAGAATTTCTTGATGACCCGTGCGTGTTAATATCTCAGCCATTGTCGCTTTATCTAAGCGATAAAAGGGAATACGCTGGCAGCGTGACACCAATGTTGGTAAGATTGACTCTGGCGAAGGAGCAATTAAAATCAGTGTTGCCCGTCCTGGTTCTTCTAAAGTTTTAAGTAGGGCGTTAGCGGCTGCTTCTGCCATTGTTTCCGCCTGTTCCACCACGACTACATGTCTTGGTGCTTCCAAAGGTGGGCGAGAGAGAAATTCAGTAATCTCACGAATTTGTTCTAAACGAATTACTGGTGGTGCTTTGCGCTTGAGTCCTTTTTCTGCTGCTTCTGCGGCTGTCAAACGTTTTCCTTGATACTGGTAGGTTGGCTGTACCCATAACACATCAGGATGATTTGCTTTTTGCAATTTAGTACGAATGACACCAGTATTCTCGGATTGAGCATTGGTAAATAAAAACTCCATAAAACAGCGTGCTGCTAAACTCCGTCCCACACCATCCGGCCCAGCAAACAAATAAGCTGGGGCAACTCGATTATTTATTACAGCTTGTGTTAGTAATTCTACTGCTTGTGCTTGTCCAATGAGTGAAGAAAAAGTCATCCGATTTTGGATTTTAGATTTTGGATTTTGGAGCCACTGCGAAATATTTGGTTCGAGGTGGAACAAGACTTAAAAGAATTACTCTGCGGGGATTTGATCTGGCAGGGATAGATTTACAGGGAACCTTTTTGGCTAGTGCTGATTTACAAGAGTGCAATTTGCATTTAGCAGGGGCAAATTTAATCGTAAGTCACTACTTGGGATTCTGCACTATTACTAACCGACCAACTATCAACGAATGCCAAAGCCTGCAACCGAAGCAGCCCAACGGGAAAACGCATCGGCGGCTAGCAACCTCGAACTTAGCACCACCGGCTTTCAACAGTCCGCTGCATTTGAATTGTTAGCTAGTGTTAACTACCCGCAATAATCGGTCATACTCGGCATGGGTTCCAATCCAAAACCAGGCAATATCATCATTTTCTTCTACCGCTAAGGCGCGATAGTGGATTCCAATCCGTACTGACCAAAACGAACCTACCTTTTTGAAGTGTAGCGACGGATACCGAGAATCTTGTTTAAGTAATTCATAGCACCGATCAGCCAGTTGTTGAATCTCGTTGGGTAACTGTCGATAGTGATACCAAAAATCAGGGGTTGCACGATATTTCACAAGTCGGTACAACGCCCTTCACGTAAATGTTGCAGTGCTCGTTTAGCTAGATCATCAAGCCGACCTGCTGCGACATCTTCCTCAAACTGCCGATCCCATATTTCTGCATCGAATTCTGCAAACCAGACTCGAAAAGCGGCAAGCTCTTCCGCTGATAGTTGACTGACAGCATGTTCGATTTCTTGCAAATTACTCATAAGCTTGAAGGAAGTTTACAGATGGCTTATCCTTTCTATAATAATACTCACGAGCTAAACCCAACTAGAATTCAACCTCACCTTAACTAATGTTCACTATCGGTTTATGGTAATCTACTGGCTCAAAAGTCCGAAATCTCTAATTATGATGAAATATCCTCAACCTCTGCTGTTCCAGGGATGGCGGTCTAACGGCAAGTTCAGTGGTGGCCGGAGCCTAGCAGATTTTTGTGCCATAGAATGAGCGAAGCGAGTAGCACAAAAATCTGCGGAGTGTAGGACATCCACTGCAACGCCTTGTTAGCATACTTACTTTGCGTACGTTACAGCAGTTTTCACCTAAATGAACCATACCGTTTGTAAGGGTGCAAAGCATCGCACCCCTAAGACTGTGGTCTATTTACCTGAAAATGGCTGTAAGCATCCATGTAGGAATAAGTATTATTAAGGTATAGTGTGCGATCGCTTCTGTACAAGAAAAAAACAGATACTCAAAATTCCCAAAAAACTATTTTTCTGAGGAGATTTTCTGAAGCGATCGCTGTAGGCGATTTTTGGTAACTCCTCATACATTAAAAAGAAGAGTCTGTTTGCATAGGTAGATTTGATCATGAAACGACGTTGGAAGTCATTATTCTTGGCTGCTACTTGGGTAATGCTAGCTATTGGAACATCTATTTTCATTATCCTGACACAACCTTTAGCACCAACTTCTGCTAAAGAGCCTAATGTTGTGATTGAAACTCCCAAACCCGCACCGACACCAGAAGCAAGCAATGATAAAAAGCCAGATTCAACAGTAGCAGAACCAGCACCCAGTCCAGAAGAAATTGCTCGTCGGCAAAAATTGATCGAAGCAGACAAGCTATATTTAGCAGGAGATTACACAGCTGCACAAAAAATATATCGCGAGGTGAAAAAACCATTCGCTGATATATCTAACGCACCACAAATCAAACCAGCGATCGCTGATGTTAATCAATTATCCCCAGGAGGTAAAGTTTACTGGCGAGAAGCACAAGCTGGGATTACAAGTCAGCTATCAACGAGAATTTTTGTCCCACTAGAACTTTTAGTCAAGCAGAATCCAGAATTTATTCCTGGTCATATTACGTATGCGGAACAACTGCAAAATTCTGGTGAGAAGAAAAAAGCGTTAGAGGTTTTAGAACGAGCTGCTACACTTTATCCAAATCAAGGAGATTTAATTAAAGCTAAAGTCACAACCCTAGCAAGTAACAAAAAATGGATGGAAGCGTCTTTAGCAGCACGACAATTTGCAATTCTCAATCCCAATGACGCCCAAGCAGGTGAATTTAATAAACTAGCAGAAGAAAATCTCAAACGTTATAAATCTCATATTCGATCAGAGATTAGAGGTAATACGATCGCTAATATTATCACAGGTGCTTTAGGATATGCCCTCACTGGTAGCCTTGTCGGGCCATTTTCCGCTTTAAACTCTACTGTATTATTACTACAGGGTGAAAAATCTGTGGGTGAGTCGGTAGCAAAACAAGCAAAAAAACAACTACCTTTAGTTAAAGATCCGCAACTTGTAGCATATGTTAATTCTGTCGGGCAAAAATTAGCAAAAGTCGGCGGACGTGATGAGTTTAAGTACGAGTTTTTTGTGATTCCCGAAGAATCTCTAAATGCTTTTGCATTACCTGGAGGTAAAGTTTTCGTTCATGCTGGTGCGATCGCCAAAACTAATTCCGAAGCAGAATTAGCTGGGTTACTTGGCCATGAATTATCTCATGTCCTGCTTTCTCACGGCTTTCAACTAGTTACTCAAGGTAACTTAATTGGCAACCTAACTCAATATATTCCCTTTGGTGGTATAGTCGGTCAATTATTTGCACTCACCTACAGTCGTGACATGGAACGTCAAGCAGATACCTTGGGTACACGTCTGATTGTTAGTAATGGTTACGCGGCTGATGGTGTGTATAACTTGATGCTCACACTCAAAGAACAACAAAAAGATTCTCCTCCTAGTTGGTTATCATCTCACCCAGGCAGCAAAGAGCGAGTGGCATACCTGGAAAAATTGATTACAGACAACAATTACAACCGCTATGCTTACGAAGGTGTAGCCCAACACCTCGAAATGCAAGCCAAAGCCAAACAAATTCTCAAAGAAGAAAAAGAACGTAAAGAAACAGAAGAAAAAAAAGACAGGCGATCGCTGAATCAAAACTAAAATTTTTTCGTCATTGAATTTAACAACTCCCAAATTTTGATATCACTGTAAATCTATGTTTATGTCTTCACGAATCTTTAAATTACTTCTATCCAGTGGTTTAGGTTTAACTGTATTTGTAGGTAATGCGATCGCCTCAGCACAAACTGGTGATGTAGTAGTGCCAACACAACCAGCAAACGGCACTTCAACTACAACTAGTTCTTCAAACACCTCAACTACATACAGTACAAATGCCCGGTTTAGCTGTCAAAACTATAACGGACAGTACACTGTAATGTATCAACCAGAAAGCCAAGCAGGGCAATTCTTTGCTTGGGCAACTCCCCAAAAATTGGGCGGTGGTTGGGATGAATACAAACGCTGCGCCACTATCGCCGAACGTTTGGAAAGTTACCGTCCAGACGGATTAACAGAACTCCGCACCTCCACTCAGAATGGATACAATGTTTTGTGCGTGACTAGCGAATCTAACCCAGCTTGCCGAATTGTATTGACAGTACCCCCCGGATACGATGCCTATAATGTACGCAACAGCGTCTTCCAAAACCTGATTTCTGCTGATAATGGGCAACAAACCATAGCCGTCAATACTTATAGCAGCCGTAGTAGCGGTGGTAGCCAAGTTGAACAAATATATAACGAGGCTAGAACTATTTTCGGTGGTGGCAATAATAACACCAATAACAGCCGTACATCCAAAGAACCAGTCAACCTCAAACCTTTCTTAGATCAAAAAGATGGTGGGACTGGTAGCCAACTCAAAAAAGGCGTAGCAATTAGAACCCAAACTCAGACTCAAACTCAAACTCGGACTCAGTCTGGTAATCGTCTCAATCCCAGAAATTTCAAATAGGGGATCAGGGATTGGGAATCGCGGACAAGGGGGACAAGGGAGAATTATTTAACAAGTCTCTTCCCGATCCCTGATCCCCGATCCCCGACCCCTCACCAGACCTGCATAACCGCATCTAACAATTTGTCAGCACCAAAACGAATCGGGTCTGTACAAGCTAATCCAGTTTCTGCTTCTGCTTGGGCGATCGCTGTTTTTGCTTCTGCTTCGTTTAAGTGACGAGTATTTAAAGCAATAGCTGCAACTGGTACTTTTGAGAAAGCACCACCTGCACTAGCAACTATTTCATACAGTTTGACTACATTTATTAAAGGTGGAATTGGCACACCATCGGCAACTTCTTTTTGTCCTGCGCGATGGACTAAGATCATCTGGGTTGGTTGAGAACCGCGTATCAAGGGTAATGTGGCTGTGGAACTGGGATGTAGTAGAGAACCTTGTCCCTCAATATACAAAATGTCATAGTTTTTACCATGCCGCATAACCATTTGTTCGACTGCCCCAGCAGCAAAGTCCACGCGTACGGCATCTAATGCTATACCATCTCCTTCTAGCATCAAACCAGTTTGCCCTGTGGGCAAAAACTTAGAACGCCAGCCTCGCAATTTTGATGCCCAGTGTAATTCTAGACTAGTTGACATTTTGCCAACTGCCATATCGGTTCCCACTGTCAACACCCGCCGACAAGGAAGAGTACGGGCAACAGCACTAGCCACACCCAAGTTTGGTGGTTCTTTGCGTACATCCCAAATCATTTGTCCTGGCTTCAGGAGTGCTTTTAAATCTGGTATGGTTGATAGTGGTGCGTGCAAACCGTTTACCAGCGACATTCCAGCAGCCAAGGCATCTTTGACATCATGCCAGTAACTATCTGGTAAAACGCCACCTAGAGGTGCAATGCCTATCACTAAAACTTGTGGTTTATACTCAAGTGCTGCTGCTAGTGATGCAACAATTGGTACTTCACGGCGAATACCAGTTAACTCTGGGAAAGATTCTCCTGGAGATTCGCGATCAATAACTACTACAATCGGGGCTTCACTATAGCGTAAAAGTGATAACCCTGTTTTACCACGAGTTCCCTTGATTCCCTCATGTAATAAGATAGCTATTCGTTGATTAAGCGGCAGACGCACTGCGTTGTACCCCCAAGCCTGGTAAGTCGTTTGGTATAATTTTTCCTGCTTGCACAAATGCCCCTGTAAAGGGGTCATCAATTAAATTCAGATGACTATCTAAATCTAAATAGTCAGCTAATGGTGCTAGTTGTGCGGCGGCTGTGTTGAGAAGCGCACTGTCAGAATAGCAACCGAACATTACTTGTAACCCGTTGGCGCGGGCTATACTTACCATCCGCATCGCCTCACTTAACCCTCCCGATTTCATCAGTTTGATATTTATCCCATCGACAATCTTAGCCAATTGCGGGATATCAGTACTGGTGAAACAACTTTCATCAACAAAAATAGGTAAAGGCGATCGCATTTTCAATTCAGCTAAACTTTTCTCCTGACCTTTTGCCACTGGCTGTTCTACATACTTTACACCCAAGTCTGCCAACCAACTACACATATAGTTTGCATCTTCTAAATTCCAACCACCGTTAGCATCAACATATAATTCTTGTGTTGGTGCTTCTTCTCGTATGGCCATGAACATTTTTTGATCTGCGTCAATACCTTCTGGACTACCCAACTTGATCTTGAAAACCCGAACATCAAGGAATTCTAACCAATCCCGTACCCTGGCTTTAGCGCCTGCTGGTGAATTAATTCCAATAGTTACCGAAGTTGGTGCGATCGCGTTTCTGTCAAGTCCCCATATTTGCCACAGTGGTAAGCCGACGCGCTTTCCCAACCAGTCGTGCATCGCCACATCTAGCGCCGCTCTAGCTGCTGAAGGGACTTTAGCTGTTGTGAAAATCTGTTCAACTTGCTGTCTCTGTAAAGGGCTATATGCTTGCAAAGCAGGAGCAAGCTGCTGCAAAGTATCTTTAATAATCTCCGTTGATTGCGGATAAGTGCCTACACTAAATGGTGAAGCTTCTCCCCAACCCTCAATGTCATCATCGGAAATCTTAACCCAGACATTGGTCGTCTGTGCCGTTGTACCACGACTGATAGTCAAGGGAAACCGCTTGTTAACCGTAAAGATTTCAACCTCTATTTTCATAATTAAAATTTCAATTTAATTGTGAACTCCAAATATATCTATCTGAATCATTTAGATAATTTCCATAATGAAGAATATTTACTTTGATAAATCATCTTAGTATTAAATCGATATTTTTTTGCGATCTCTTGGCGTAATTTATCAGAATAATTTAGTAAAAATACATTGTTTAACTTTTTGGATATTTTCGGAATATTACTTTCTCGGAATAATAAAAATCTAACTTTTGGATCAATAAGATAACTCAGAGCAAATATATTCTCATAACTATTGTCTTGATAATTTATAATTAGTATTGAACGATAATTTCGATTCACAATCTTAGCTATATTTATATAATCGTTGTTACTAAATTTAATCCACGAAGTATTACTCTGAGAATATAAAATATCCGAAAATAGTGCAAATATTATTAACATTACTAATATGAATTGCCAAGTTTTCTGTCGTAAAATTCTGCCATTGTATAGCTGTGTTGCTAGTAAATAAGCAACAGCTATTTGTATAGCTAAATAATATGGTGTCAAGTATAGCTGTAAACCTAAAATTAACAGAGGTATTGTCCCTATTGTCATTAAGCTGGTCACAAATAACCAAGTTTTTTGATAGTTTGTACGCCAAAGCCAATAAATTGCATATCCAACTAAAGAAAAAATTAATAGTGTGAATATTATTAAATATAAAGGATTAGCATCATTAAAATTTAAATCAACAAAAATCCGATTTGTCTGTGTTAAGCAATCTATAATTAGATTAAGTAAAGAGAAATTTTGATTTATGGCATTATGATATCCATTAAATCTAAACTGGTTATAAAATATAACCAATATCCAAGGCATAAAAATTAAACTTCCTATCAAGGTAGAACCTAAAAAAAACTGTACTGTCTTGTTGGCATGGAATTTTGCAGTTGCAATTACATAAAAAATATGAGCAACAACTAAGAATATACTTAATGATAATGTATACAAACTCAATGATAAAGTGAATGTATAAAATCCCCAATTAAAGATACGCTTTTCATCTGTTTGCTGTATTGATTCTAAGCGCAAAGCTCTTAGCAAAGCAGCGCTAGATAATAATATAGTGACTTGCCAAAGAATATATTCCTGTGCTTCTTGGGCGTAGAGAATTTGCATAGGAGAGATAGACAGAAGTGCGATCGCTATGCCGGGTAATGATAAAGGTACATTAAATAATTCACGACATAACCAATAAATACAGGGAAAAACAAACAAGCTAATCACAGCAGAGAAAGTTCTAATTGCTGTGATTGAGTCACCAAAAATTTGTGACCAAAATCGTGCTAATAGGTAATAGAATGGAGAATTTAACGGGCTATCGATTGCCAATGATTTAATAGTGTCTCCAAAATTTTTCTCAGGATTGAGACGTTGAAATTTGTCAAAAGCTTGTTTAGTAATTAGCCGATTATTAAAAAGTTGTTGTTTTACTTCATTATTTGTATAACCAGAAATTCGTAATAAAGTATTAGTCTCACCTGGTGAATAAACTTTGCCATCAAGATTTACGAAACGAAAAAATATACCAAATACCACAAGTACAACAATAAAAAACTGCAACCATCTGGGAGCAAGTACAAGACGCCGCATAATCATATTTTTATACTAGCTGTGAGTCGAGTTTACTAGAGCTAAATAAGATAATTAATAATTGGATAAAAATTATAATATTTTGTTATTAATTTATCCTCAAATTGCTTGAATTTTTTATTGTTTCTGATTGAAAATATAGCGCTTCTCGGTTGTGTGCAATACGCTGCGCCCAGACGTTACATGTAACGTCTCTACATTGTTCATGGCGGTGTATTTGATTCAAATGAGAACCGCTATAGTCTAAATGCCACTTTTACTTGTGAAGATATCTTTTTTGTTAATTTAACGTGTTTTTTATTCTCTATTGATGAATTTACCTGAATGAGGATGAGAGTTCAAAAGCATAATTTATGAAAAAGCTCCTGTTTTTACACAGGAGCCTTTTAACTATTGATTGTCAGTGATGAAACTTTAAAACCTAGTCAAGCTCGTTCATGAACAATACTGGTTCAGTATCACGGTCAATACCTTTCTCGAAACCACCAGCAGCAGCACGAGCACGACCAGCGTGCCACAAGTGACCTACTAGGAAGAAGAAAGCTAATACGAAGTGAGAAGTAGACAACCAAGCGCGGGGGTTGACGTAGTTGAAGGAGTTAGGCTCGGTAATAACTCCACCCACAGAGTTGATAGAACCGTTGGGAGCGTGGGTCATATACTCAGATGCACGACGAATCTGCCAAGGCTGTACGTCGTTCTTGATCTTGTCGAGATCCAAACCGTTAGGGCCACGTAGAGGCTCTAACCAAGGGCCACGGAAATCCCAGAAGCGCATGGTTTCACCACCGAAGATGATTTCACCAGAAGGAGAGCGCATCAGGTATTTACCTAGACCGGTAGGACCTTGAGCGGATGCAACGTTAGCACCGAGTTTTTGGTCACGAACCAAAAAGATGAAAGACTGAGCTTGAGATGCTTCAGCGTTGGTTGGACCGTAGAACTCGCTAGGATAAGCAGTGTTGTTGAACCAAACGTAGCAAGAAGCGATGAAGCCCATGAGGGACAAAGCGCCCAAGCTATAGGAAAGATAAGCCTCACCAGACCAGATGAAAGCGCGACGCGCCCAACCAAAAGGCTTGGTGAAGATATGCCAGATACCACCAGCAATACAAATCAAACCGATCCAAATATGACCACCGATGATGTCTTCCATGTTGTCAACACCAACGATCCAGCCTTCGCCACCGAAAGGAGAACGAGCTAAATAGCCGAAGATCACAGCTGGGTTCAATGTTGGATTGGTGATTATACGAACATCACCACCACCAGGCGCCCAAGTATCATAGACACCACCGAAAAACATTGCTTTCAGCACCAACAACAAGGCGCCACATCCCAAAAGAATTAAGTGGAAGCCGATGATGTTGGTCATCTTGTTCTTGTCTTTCCAGTCGTAGCCAAAGAAAGAGGAGTACTCTTCTAAGACTTCTGGACCACGAATTGCGTGATAGATTCCACCAAAACCTAGAACGGCAGAGGAGATCAAGTGCAGTACACCGACCACAAAATAAGGATAGGTGTCTATAATTTCACCACCAGCACCGACTCCCCATCCGAGAGTTGCCAAGTGAGGTAGTAGGATAAAACCTTGTTCGTACAAAGGCTTTTCGGGAACAAAGTGAGCGACCTCAAATAAGGTCATTGCACCAGCCCAGAAGACGATCAAACCGGCGTGGGCAACGTGTGCGCCCAGTAATTTACCGGAGAGGTTAATGAGACGGGCGTTACCAGCCCACCAGGCAAATCCGGTGGTGTCTTGGTCACGTCCACCTCCCAAAACGCTAGGTCTAGAGAGCGTTACCACGAGGTAATACCTCCTCAGGGAATACAAATTTCTCGTGTGGCTGATCTTGAGGAGCCATCCAAGCGCGGATACCCTCGTTCAGCAAAATGTTTTTGGTATAGAATGTTTCAAATTCGGGGTCTTCAGCAGCCCGTAATTCTTGAGATACGAAGTCGTAAGCCCGCAGGTTTAATGCCAAGCCCACAATTCCAATTGCACTCATCCACAGACCAGTTACTGGTACAAACAACATGAAGAAGTGCAACCAGCGCTTGTTGGAGAAAGCAATACCGAAAATCTGAGACCAGAAACGGTTTGCTGTCACCATTGAGTAGGTTTCTT
>JAESGT010000116.1_pt1 | contig 18516 bp, 12 predicted proteins | sample 9266261 | NCBI WGS metagenome assembly JAESGT01 (sample SAMN15741584, study PRJNA653494) | algae metagenome | isolation source: Pelatocladus maniniholoensis HA4357-MV3 and co-occurring heterotrophs from... | place: USA: Maniniholo cave near Haena, Hawaii | collected 2009-07-28 | reverse complement strand
TTGTTCTCTACAAGAATTATCTCAAACCCTTATTTATTCGTATAGACTAGCTGAATCGCAATGCTTGCATTTGCACCCTAAGAGCTAGTCACATAAAGGCTTTGATAGTTGTCGGAGATGTCTATTTGGATTGCTCTGTATGATCGCCTTAATCATATATTGTTTGGTCAAGGTGGTGTTATCCCTGGTAATGACATCAATTGCTTAAAACAACGTGTAGTTCTCAATCCTGGGGATTTGTTAGAGCAAGTAGTAATTGAACAGCGCCCTTTGGGTGTAGCTGATTTGCGAACTGAGATGCGGATTGAAGAATGGCAATCTTTAGCTCAAAAATTCAATATCCAAGGAACAATAGTAGTTCCTATTTGCTACAAAAACTTCTGTTTAGGTTTAATTTTACTCGGTTCTGAACGCTGGGGTTACTTGCTAGGTGGAGAAGCTAGAGCCAGATTGATGATGGTTGTAGGGGAATTGGGATCTGGAATTTATCAAAAAGAAATGGATTTGCAGCACAAGCAAATTAAGCGCCTTGATGAACCATTACTAAAATTACTGGAAAATCTGCAAGCTTTGAATCTTTTAGAGCAAAGGTTAGAAGCAGTTATAGAAGCAATTCATGCATTTGTTCTACCTAAGCGTACCAATATTTACTGGTTTGACAGGGAAAGCTATTACTTTTGGCGACGATTGAGTAACAAAAATACTAGTCGAAATTTTCAGCAAAATCATGAGGAAACCACAGCAAAAATTACAGTACACGAACTGAGTGATTTTTATATCGCTTTGTCAGTCAATGAAATAGTCTGGATTGGCGAAGGACGCAGTTCATTAAAAAGCAATTTCACCGTGAAGTTGTTGCAACATTTTGGAGTACGCAGTTTGTTAGCAGCTCCAATTATCTGGCAAAAAGATTTGCTGGGCTTTTTGACTGTGGAAACTACTGAACCGCGAATTTGGACAGAAGCAGAAAAGAACTTCATCAAAAGTGCTGCTGGCTTAACTTCTCTTGTTGCTCCTTTGGAAGAGACACAAAGCACTATTACACAAATTCAAAATGATGCTTACCTAACTGGTCAAATTGCTCAAGGTATTTATAGTAATTATGAGATTCAAGAAATTTTAGATATTTGTGCAGCAAAAGTTTTGCCACGCTTGCTTGCAACTCGATTTTTGTTATTGCATTACGACTTAGACCAAAATAATTATCGAATTTTTTATCAACATCAACCCCATAATTGCCGTCCCCTGGTGTCTCATTTAGAAGCTTTAAAACATGTAGATTGGCAGCTTTTGTTACATTCTACAGAGGCAATAGCTATTGAGAATTTGGTAACAGATTTACGGTTTTTTAATTGGCATCCTTATTTGTTAGAAAATGGGGTGCGATCGCTTGTAATTTGTAATTGTATTTTTGGGCAAGAACCCAAAGTATTGTTGGCAATTACTACAGAAAATCATCATAGTTGGACATCACTAGAAAAAGAATTAGTACAAGTTGTAGCTCAACAGCTTGGTGTCACAATTCGCCAATGGCAGTTGTATCAAAAAACCGAGCAACAGCAGAAAATTTTGCAAAGCTTTCAGCAATCTCTGACGATTATCGAACAATCTCAAGATTCCAAAACTCAACCCATTCTAGATTTAGAACGTACAACCCTCGAACAAATCGCTGCAATTCTCAACTGTTCACTGACAATATTACTTTCTTGGCAACCAGGAGATTATGTGGCAAAAATCATACCTGGATTTATTGCCAATTCTGAATTTCAGATTGTATTCGACACACCAATTCAACTTCAAACTGAAGCTTTGATTCAGTGGGCATTAATCACAGATGATATTCTAGCCATCACAACTAACGATTTACCTGTTGAAACTAAAAATTGGTTAAATGGTGCTGGTATTGGTCAAATTTTAGTGATTGCATTACGCACCACTGCTGATTATCAACCGACAGGTGTGGTAATCGTAGCTGATCATTGGCAGCGTCAATGGTCTGAAGAAAGTATTAACACTATAAAAACTCTAGTTTGTCAACTAGCTTGGTCACGGCGATGGCTGCAAATCACTCAAGTATTAGAGTCTCGGACAAAAGAATTGAAACAACTTAATTGGTATAAGCATCGGCGTTTAGAAGATATCCAAAGAAGCATGACGCAATTAATTAGGCAAATGGATAATTTGGGTATTCCTAGCAACGAACTAACTCACATGCGCTACCAGCAACTGCTACAGCAATTAGATCACAGTACAGCCTCAATGACAGCTTTGTTACAACTAGAACTATGGCAGATGCAGATGAGTTGGGAAAGTGTATCTGTAGCAAGTTTACTCAAGCGATCGCTCGAACGAGTTGATCATTTACTCAAACAACAAAAACTATGGGTAGGTGTACATGGTTTGGCAGAAAACGAAGGTGAATCATCCAAAAATTATGCGCTTTTACCTCACTCTGCGTTGGCGATCGCTGGTGACATAGTAAAGATAGAATTGATTCTCCATGAGTTACTTGTTTGCGCCTGTCACCGTTCCACAACACTTGGCAGAATAGACATTTGGTGTCGTCGCTTAGATGAAGATTTCCTCGAAGTATCAATTACAGATAATGGTGAAATTGAATCACAATTACTAACAGAACTGCATCCAGATACACCCAAAGATATACTTGCTTCCTCCAGACTTGAGCAATTACCCGGTTTACATTTATTAATCTGCCAACAACTCATACAGCAACTTGGTGGAGAATTGGATTTCTATCAATTACCAGATGGTCGCATAGTTAGTCGCTTACTGTTACCGTTGGCGCGAGGCAATGATTAGCTGTTTTATTCAGTGTATAAATTTATAAATTCCCTTCTTTTTATATAGTTTTTTATTTTATTCAGTAACAAAATCAACAAAAATACATTTTTTTAAGAGGTCTAATCCATTAGTATCTTTAAAATCACTAGGTTGATTCATAGCACTGTATTATAAATTTGTAATTTGTATTTAATTTTAAAACTTAATCTATATTGACAAATTATTTATTATATGTTGATAATTTTATAACACGGGTAAAAATAGAAAAGTTAGTGTTTAGAACTGAGTAAAGATAAAAAGTAAAGGTCATAAACCTTAAAGCTCGTCACTAAGTTCAGTTTTTACTCTTATTTTGAGACTTATTTCAAATAATTGCAGACTGCTTACAGCGATTAATAATTGGCAATTTCAATAAAGTAGATGCCAAGAAAATTTGATTCTTTTTGATTTAAAAGCTTCTTTGGCATGATGAAAAGAATTAATCCCGTAAAATTATTTACTTAATGTTCAGAACTAAATAAGGATGTACCAGACTATGAGGAACAGAAAAAAACTCATCAAAGATGCGCTGTCTCTCTTTGTAACTCTTGGGATTACTGCGATTAGTTCTAGCGCGACTGATGCTCTTCCTCTCAAGGAAAATATACAAAAAGGAGCGAATGATGCTTCCAATTGTATTAGGAATACTAAGCAAAAACCGGAGATACCAAAAGTGATCCGAACAGGAGCGAATACCATTACTTCCAATAGTGGTAACAAGCAATATCAGCCAACAAGTGATGTGTGCTACAGGTGTTTCTTTAATGGACAAGGGAATTGTAGGCTATATCGGGTATCATGTTCTTATGCTCCTGATAGTGAATGCTATTGTAGGTAGGTGGGCGTGAAAATTTACAAGTATGCAACTAAACGTTAAGGCACTTCCAAATAATAAAATGTCTCGCCCTCGCGTTGCGCCTGGGGGCGCAACGCCCACCAGTTCTTGGGTTGAGCCGAAATATATTTGATAGGGCGGGACATTTTATTTTCTGGAGATCCCTAAGCACTGGAATTAGAGTTAAATTTAATACGTTGCGTACTGTGATTTCCTTTTGATCCCCTAGACTTAATGAACCACCACAAAATTTCAATCAAATTCAACTCAGGTGAATAAGATAGCAACTCAAAGATAGTAATACTGCGTTCTTTCGATTCCTCTTGTTTTGTTCAGTTTACCAAACCCCAATTTTCCTATGAGACATTCTCTTTAATTCAAAACTATTGATAATAAGAATGAGACAATGAAAAAAACTACGCTATTTCCTTGTTTCAATACTTACCGTAAATAGTCAAGTAAAGTCTCAATTGTTTTAAATATTTTAAATAAACAAATAGTTTGCTTTTCGCCATCACCTAATTGTTGTTTTTGATAACATATAGCTTCGACTTTATTAGAGTCACCAAGCTCATTGTAAATATCTTCTAATCTATCCAACATATTCTTTAAATATTGAACTAGCTTATCATGATTGTTATCTATAGAAGGGTCTTCTTTATTTATTAAATCATTTATCATCTCTAATGCTTTAAAAAGCCAACATTTAGACTTTATATACTCTCCTAATTCATAATTGCAGTAACCCAAATGTTTCAGATCTTGCACTATATCTAAGTGATATTCTAACAGTTGCTCTCTGATATTTAAGGCTTTAATAAATTGCTGTTGAGCCTTTTCATAAAGTTCCTGAAAAAAGTAGACTTTGGCTAAGGAACTTGAAATAATAGCTATAGATAAAGTCTCCTGCTCTTCTAAGGCTGAACTCAGTTCTAAAGCCTTGAGATAGTAACTTTCAGCTATTTTGTATTTGTTATTTTCAGTTCTTTCACACGATGCCTGCTCATAGTAGACTGTTGCTAGATTATAGTAACTTTCAGCTAAAACAAGATTATCCTCTTGTAAGATTTGTTGGCACATTTCCAACGCTTTAAGATAAAAAGATTCAGCATTTTTCCAGTCACGTTGTACACGATACCAATATGCTAAGTGACTTAGACTCCGTATCCTATCTGGGTGTTCGTTGTTTCGGATCTTTAATGCCTCATCAAGCATCGGTTTAGCTTCGTCATACCTCCCAATCAAGGTATATAGATAACCTAAACCATCCAGAGTTTTAGCGAAGTCAAGAGAATTTTCTTTATCTGAGAGTTTCTTTCCCATCTTTAACGCTTTTTCGTACTCGGACTTCGCCTTGTTATAGTATCCCAGCAACAGGTTTGACTGTGCTAGGAAATTTTGAATTCTAGCTACTTGATTATTGGGTACATCAGAAGACACATTTTTCAAATCTTCTAAGGTTTCTGTACATAGTTTTACTACTTTCTGGGGGCTTCGATATTGCCAGGAGATTGCCAAAATCTCTATCATTGTCACTTGTATGTCTATTTCATTTCCTAGCCTTGCTAGTCGATGAATCTCTAAAAGTCGTTCTTCTGGGGTTTCTGCTTTTGTTTCATACCATAGCTGGTATAACACATTTGCTGCTTTTTTAATTAAAGAGATTTCATCCAACTTCTCTAAACCCAAATAGCGGGGTACTCGTAGCAACTCCCGATCATAACTAGCTTCCAACAGTCCCAATGCTATAGCCTTATTGATGCACTTATCTAATTCATCCACAGTTTCACAAACTGCCTTTAACGCCTCCTTTGGTACTGGTAACTCAAAAACTAATCCCCGTTGCAACATGTCTCGCATCGGCTGATCTGAATCTCTTTGCTTGCCTAATTTGTCTTCAAATACTTGCGGAAGCAATTCTTTCCTTTTAGTTTCCAAACTACCAAGAATAAAATTTTTGTCAATATTTTGTTTTTGTAATTCCTTTAATTCCTCGTGCAATTTCTCCAATAAGCGATGATTCCCATCTGCCAGCTTTTCCACATAGGATCGAAAAGTCTTATCTACCTTATCTGAGGCAGAGAGGCGCTTCCACTTCTTTCGTAAATCTGTTCCTCGCAATGCATCTAACGGTTGTTTGTAAAAATATTCTGACTTAGAAAAGTCGAAATCATAACGACAGGTAATAATTATACGGTGATTAGAGTCAGTCTCTTGAATTGCCGAAACTATTGCATTCAAAACGTTTGCTGCTTCTAGTGTCAGCACACACTTACCATTACGAAGCACATACTGACCATTACGAAGTTGCAAATTATGCTCAAAATCATCTAGCACCAATAAAAAACTCTTTCCACCCGACGACTGATCAAATACCCGCTTCAACCGAAACTTCAATTCCTCTCCAGAGTTTTGTAGCTGATTGCGCTGTTCCTGATCATCTAACTTATTTGCTAATACGTTCGCCAAGTTGTCTGGTTCTACTTTTCCCACCCAGACAACTCGCTTTCTCTGTAGGTATCTGTCACCTAACCTTGCAGCTAAACTACTTTTACCCAAGCCACCCATCCCATGAATCAACACTCCCATATAGTCCGTATTCTTAAATGCTGCCAAGCACTTTTGCAACTGACGACGACGACCGACAAAACTTTCACGGGTAGCGACTTTGACTTTTCCCTCCGGATCTAAAAATTCAGTGGCTACTGATGGTGGTGGTGCTAGTTGTCGTTTAGGGTTATCTAAGGATGTAACTAACTTCCCTGGTAAAGTATCACCCGTATAAAGACGCAATAAATGCCAATCTCGCGCCTTATGTTCAATCAATTTCTCGTAGGTACTAGCAATGGCTTGGGTTACTTCCCTCCCCAGAGATAATTGTTCATACAAAACTTCTGCCGCTAGAATTGCATTTGTATCTAATACACTTTTACCCCAACCTAAAACCGCCTTGGCTCCAGATCTTATTAAAGTCTCTGACATTGAGATTGAGGGTATAGTCCCAGATGGTATTGCTTTCCCTGTGTTACAAGCTGAGAGAAATATTAGTTGGGGTTTTGAATATTTAATTTGCTTAACTATTTTTTGGGCGCTGTAATAGTCAGCTTCTCCCGTTTGATTTTCTGCTATAAAGCATATTTCTCCATCTTCGATAGTAGCATGACCTATTAGGTGTAAAATATCAAAATAATTAAAGTCTCTATTGCGTAATAATTCACTTAACCCTTTTAGAGAACCGCTTTCTTCCACAACCAACTCTATGGATCTTCGCCGTTCTGCTGTCTGCGTCGCTGCTAGAATACCTCTTTCCTCAGCCTCATAATCTAATACAGGTTCTATATTTAGAGGCGACGAAGCCATAAATAAGACTTGTAATGCTCGTTCTTTTTCCGGATGTTGAACGGTTAATTTCTTTGACTTCTCTGATGATACCCACCGTACTGGAACAACCTGACGCTCAACTAGAAACTCGTCACCATTGTGCAACAATTCCCAAGGCAGATCGGCAAGGTTTTCTGCTGTAGCGATCGCGAGGACAGTAACTTCACCATACTCAAGCGGGGGCAACAACTTTTCCAGAATGCGATCATCTCCATCCAACCAGTCATACAAATCTTGTCCTATTTTAGAATACTCTTTATAATAATGTGCCGCTTTCGATTCAACTTCAACAACGTTGTAGTAGTCTCGTTGAACTATGTCATTCCATTTTGCGATTTCTCCCGTGGGAAAAGCACGCGACGACGAATAATCACTTGGCTCATCATCAAAGTAGCGTAATGTTACATAATCACCTTTAACTTCCTTAAGGTTAATATGGATAATTCGCATATTTTGACTCCAGAAATTTGAAGACTCTAACTATTATTTTCAAAGTCAGAGCTAGCTATTCCAGATATTCATTGTTAATTAAAAATTAAAACAAGATTATCTATAGCAAATACTGTATTTTTTTCTGAAATTTTAGTTATATTTATTGTCTTTTTTTTACATTTTATTTTTTACTATACCTAGTAGGGTGTATTACGGCACGAAAATACAAAAAGATAGCGAAAAGAAATATTTTTGCCGTAACGCACTGTTCATTTAGGTGCGTTGCGCTGTACTTTAACGCACCCTACAAAGTTAAGATTTACTTTATAAATAGTCTCTTACTGGGCGCGAAATGTGAGATATTTAAAAGATCATATTTGAAAAATCAATTAAGTAGAACAGGTTAAATAATTAAAGGCTCGTAGTGAGAACTTTAGTTATCGAAAAAGGACTAAAGTCCTTACTAGAAACTGGATGCTAGTCTTTTTACATTACTTAACATAGTTTGTTTTTTTCAACTTGTTTTACTTATTAAAGTCTTAAACAGTAAAAGTTAAGGTGAATATGCTTAATCACAAAAGAAAGTCTAAGTAATTCGGTACAAATGTAGAGCGCGCCTTAGCGAAGCCATGCGCTACAGCGCTATTGGCGTGTCTCTACTAGTTGGGATCGTCTGTCTTTCGTCATTAGTTAAAAGGAAGGTTTTAGGCATGTCTACTTTTCGTAACAGATTTCCAAAATTAGCTGCTTTAGGCTTTTTAGCTGCTTTAGGCTTTTCATCTGCTAGTTGCTCTAACATTCCTGATAAATCTATCCTTGCTCAGTATACGCCAGGAATCAATAGTCCTTCTGGAAACACCACACCTTCTCCAGAAACTACAAATCCTCTTCCTTCACTAATTCGTCTAGACCAAGAATTCATGACTAAGGTGGCGCAAAGTGATATGACAGTCATTGAGACAAGTAAACTAGCACTCCAAAAGTCCAAAATTCCAGCAGTAAGAGACTTTGCACGACAAATGATTCAGGAGCATACAGATTCGAGTAAACAGCTGATGCAAATAGCGAAGGTTAAAAGTTTTAAACTACCAGAAAACATAGGTTCAGAGAATCAATACTTATTGATTAATCTGATGCAGGTTCCTAGTGAGAATTTTAACCAAGCATATATGAACATGCAGGTTCAAGCTCATCGCAATACTTATAAGAAGTTACAAAAATATCTTCAACAAGGACAAGATCCTAATTTGAAAGCATTTGCAAGTAAGATGTCACCAGTTGTTGCTGAAAATCTAAAGGAGGCTCAAAAGATACCAGTCGATTTTTAATCGACCCCTGATCGAGTACCGCGCTTTAGTATAAATCTTCATTAGCGCCCTAATGAAATAGTAGTTTTTCCTTATGACTGTTCCATAACGTCGGTAGGAAAGATATTTGAGTGTCTCACTTAATTAGTCTCTACCGAGAAAAAATATAACTGGTTATACAGTAAATTTATATACAGAAACAAGACCGAATAATTGCTTTTATTGAGTCATTCAAAATCAGGGTTAAAAAAAACTAGAGCGGCAAAACTTGCTAGATATAGGCTGGAAACATAGAAAACCCGTTTAAGATTTTCGACGACGGATACGTAATTAGAGTTTTCCAAACAATAAATGATCCAATGAATGGAACTAGATCTATTTTCTATTCCCCCTGCTCCCCTGCACTCCTTTGTAATGGATATCTTTTTTGTGGAGTTCTCTTAAGCCTTTATTTTCACCTCTCCAGTTAATTTTGCTGTGCTAGAAAAAAATTAATTACTGAATGAAGGTCTTAACCAAACTATTTCACAATTGATGAAATTGCAATTCCAAATTCCGCATTCCGGATTCTAAAAGTCATCTACATCTGTAACAAACAGCTATAATTGATTTCCATCTCAAGTGGAATCGATTTTTAACTAGCATAGTAGAAATATGGGACGTAGCCGTTCTAAATCTGACTTGCCTACAAAAATTTGTCCGGTATGTCAGCGTCCGTTTACGTGGCGCAAAAAATGGGCGGATTGTTGGGACGAGGTGAAATACTGTTCAGAACGCTGTCGTCGTCGCCGTTCTACGGCTGAAGATCAAAATAATGAATTGTAAAAATACTTAGACTCAAATTACACAAATCAACGGGAGATGAAGATACAGGTGCAACCTAAGTTAATTATTCATGGGGGGGCTGGTAGTTCTTTACATGGAAAAGGCGGAGTAGAAGTGGTACGCCATTCACTTCATAAAGTAATAGAAGAAGTGTATTCTATTTTACTTTCTGGTGCAACTGCGAAAGAAGCAGTAGTGCGCGGGTGTCAATTGTTAGAAGATAACCCTCGTTTTAATGCGGGTACTGGTTCAGTACTGCAATCAGATGGTCAAATCCGCATGAGTGCTGCTTTGATGGATGGTACAACTCAAAGCTTTAGTGGTGTAATCAATGTTTCGCGGGTGAAAAATCCCATCGATTTGGCAAAAGCTTTACAAGGTTCTCCAGATCGAGTGCTGTCTGATTATGGTGCAGCTGAGTTGGCGCGGGAATTACAAATTCCCAGCTATAACGCTTTAACTGACTTGCGCTTGCAAGAGTGGATTCAAGAACGCCAGCAAAACTTTAAAAGCACAATGGCTGGGGTAGTTGCAGAACCAGAACTAGTGGAAACCAGCAGCGATCGCCGTGGGACAATTGGCGTTGTTGCTTTAGATACTGAAGGAAGACTTGTCGTTGGTACTTCTACTGGTGGTAAAGGCTTTGAAAGAATAGGGCGCGTCAGTGATTCTGCAATGCCTGCTGGAAATTATGCTACAAAATATGCTGGTGTTAGTTGCACTGGTATTGGAGAAGACATCATTGATGAGTGCCTAGCAGCAAAGATAGTGGTGCGTGTCACCGATGGTATGTCACTAAAAGAAGCTATGAAGCGCTCATTTGCAGAAGCATATGAGAATAAGCGGGATTTTGGAGCGATCGCCTTAGATGCGACTGGGGCGATCGCTTGGGGAAAAACTAGCCAAGCTCTACTCGCTGCTTTTCACGACGGCGAAAAAATAGGTGATACCCTAGAACTTCCTGAAAGTACAGATGTTGGCTGGATTGAGAATTAGGGATTGGGGAAGGTAGGGGTCCCCTCTGGGGAACTCGGGGCCCCCACTCCCCCCAAGGGAGCTACCGTGTACACACAAGTCGAATTTCTTCTTAAATCCCATTGAATTCGGGTGGTTGTTTATTGAATTCGGGTAGTTGTTTATTGAATTCGGGTGGTCGTTTATTGAATTCGGGTGGTCGTTTATTGAATTCGGGTGGTCGTTTATTGAATTCGGGTGGTCGTTTATTGAATTCGGGTGGTCGTTTATTGAATTCGGGTGGTCGTTTATTGAATTCGGGTGGTCGTTTATTGAATTCAAGCAGTGGTTAGGGTGAAGTAAAACCCCCAGATTCTTGAGTAACTTCAGACTTGTGTGTACACCGTAGCCCCAAGGGAGTGGGGATTAGGGGCGAAGGGGTAATGGGGATTGGGAAGAGACTTGTTAAATAATTCCCCCCACACTCCCCACACTCCCTATTCCCCACTCTCTTTTTTTTGCCACTCTGGTTTCACAACTTGGCGCTGGCGTGCAATTACTAAGCAATCATCAGGGACATCTTCTGTGATTGTGGAACCAGCTGCTACGTAAACATCATCTCCCAAGGTTATTGGTGCAACTAAAACGGTGTTAGAGCCAGTTTTGGTGCGATCGCCAATTATAGTTTGGTGTTTTTTCACACCGTCGTAATTGGCAGTAATAGTACCTGCACCAATATTGACTTGATTTCCGGTTGTTGTATCACCCAAGTAAGATAGGTGAGCAACATTAGTGCGTTCACCTAGGTTGGTATTTTTTAATTCCACAAAATTACCAACTCGACATTTAGCACCAACTTCTGCATGTCCGCGTAAATGGGCATAAGGACCAATGCGGCTACCAAATTGGACTGTACTATTCGTCACCACTGAATACATGATAGTGACATTTTCACTGATTTGACTATTTTCAATCAAACTACCAGGTCCAATGCGGCAGCCTGTCTGAATTGCCGTATTTCCACGTAAATGTGTTTGTGGTTCAATTATGACATCTGGCTCTAACTCTACAGTATCGTCAATCGTGGTGCTAGCAGGGTCAATGATGGTAACACCTGCGGTCATCCATTTTTCCTTAATGCGCCTTTGCAAAATTTCGTAGGCAGATGCTAATTGTAGGCGATCATTAATCCCCAAAATTTCTTGGTAATCTTCTACATTTACTGCCATCACTGGAGAAACTTGAGTGACGGCATCAGTAAGATAATATTCTTTTTGGGCATTATTAGCTTGTAAGTGCGGCAATATTTTAGCCAAGTCTTGCCAACGAAAACAGTACACGCCCGCATTGATACAGCTGTTTTGTCTTTGGGCTGAAGTACAGTCTTTTTCTTCAACAATTTTCTGCACAATATTGTCACCGTCACAAAAAACGCGTCCATAGCCTTTAGGATTGCTGAGGTAAGCAGTTAAAATAGTGGCGGCATTTTGTTTTTCTTGGTGTGTTCGTAGGAGATTTTGCAGAGTTTCGGTGCGTAGTAAAGGCACATCACCGTTAAGTATCAGTACATCGCCGCTATATCCTTCTAAGTAAGGAAGCAATTGCTGAATAGCATGACCTGTTCCTAGTTGCACACTCTGTTCTACAAACTCTAGATCGGGAATTGACAGCATGGCTGCTTTGACCTCTTGAGCCTGATACCCTACAATTACCATCTGTCGTGAAGGGGAAAGCGGTTGGACAGTTTCGATTACTCTCTCAACAAGCGATCGCCCACCCAAAGAATGTAAAACTTTGGGAAGATTGGATTTCATCCGTGTCCCACGTCCTGCCGCTAAAATTGCTACAACTACCATAATTAGCTATCAGCCAAGTAAATTGCGTTGATTGAGCTTGGTACTTTGAGATTCAGCCTCAAATCATACCACTAACAACTAAACACTATTGTTGACAACTGCGAATAAATTCTGCAAACTGCTGCATCAGGTGAGGATTGCGCCACCCCTTGGCTGTTTCTTCTTGCATGAGAGCAACTGCTTCTTCTGGAGAAAAAGCCAGTTTATTAAGGTCGTTCGCTAGTCAAGGCATCATAAATATCAATAATCTGAAATACTTGTGCCAAGTAGGGAACTTTTTCGCCTTTGAGTCCATCTGGATAACCCGATCCATCCCAACGCTCATGATGGTGACGAATAATAGGAATAACGCCTTGCATACTGCGTAAAGGCTGGCAAATTTTTTCACCAATTAAAACGTGCTGCTTCATTATCTCCCATTCTTCGGGGGTGAGTTTTCCTTTTTTGAGTAGCACACAGTCAGGAATTCCTACCTTACCAATATCGAAAGTTTACACTAAATGAGTAAAAATTATTACACTTAGCTAATATTTATTTTTTTCCATAGCTCATTAAAATACTTGTATACTATTTAACATAAGTATTATTTCTTTCAGACTCCCAACGTTTTCGCCAACGAGATGTTGGTTCAAAGGAAGAAGCTTGTTGTTCTTGTTGGCGTCGCCTAAGTATAACTTCGGTATACTCTGTTAATTGAGGATCACGATAAGGAATGGCAGCACGAGTCTGTAAATGTTCTATTTCTGCTTGGGATAGGGGCGGTAAAGACTTGGAAAGTGGCAAATGTGGTGACGCGGAGAATCTATCAACAATGCTCACTGTGTCATCTTTATGGGCTGCAACAGTACCAGGCGATCGCCTCCCAACTGGTGAAGTCGAACCTATTTGTAATCCAGCGACTAAAAGTGCTGTACGTACAGCCGCCGCACAAGAATATGTAGCTAAGATACCATCACTTTGCAAACACAAAGCCAACAATTGAATGAATTCAATAGTCCACAACTGCGGACATTGAGGTGGTGAAAAGGGGTCAAGAAAAATCGCGTCAGCTTGAAAACCAGATGCGTACACTTGCTGAATAGTGTTTCTGGCATCACCAATGAGTAAGCTAGCTTTGAGACTATTTATTTGTACTTTTTGCTCATAAGCTAGCTTATTAAGTATATTAATATACTCATAATTCCAAGTTTCGTATAATTTATGAGCGATCGCAGTTTGGGGTACAGCAGTATTTATTTCTAAACCAATTACTTCCACATCACAATCAGGATTCACAGACCAAATTGTTTGCAAAGCGGCAGCTGTGTTGTATCCTAATCCATAACAAACATCCAACAGCCGCAACACAGGTTTACACTTGGCTTTTACAGCCAGTTGAGTAGGTTCAACAAACTTTAAAAAACTCTCTTGCCTGGCTCCATAATGGCTATGAAAAGACTCACCAAACTCTTGAGAAAAGAAAGTAAAAGAACCATCTGCCGTAAGTTCAGGTGTAAAGTTACCTAATTGTGACATTATTTTTAGTTAGTCGTTAGTTGTTGATGGTAGTTAATAATTCCTCCAATCCCCGCTCCCCGATCCCCAATGACCAACATTATCGTTTCTCGTGAATGGTTACTAGAACATCTTGAAGATCCACAAGTCGTAATAGTGGATTGTCGCTTTTCTCTTGCCGATCCACAACTGGGAAAACAGCAGTACCAAACCAGCCACATTCAAGGTGCTTACTACCTAGATCTTAATCAAGATCTTTCTAGTCCTGTAGAAGAACATGGGGGGAGACATCCTTTACCTAATCCTGATCAATTAGCTGATAAATTATCAACCATCGGAGTAAATTTCCAAAAAACTCTAGTTGTAGCTTACGACGATTCTCACTTTGCTTTTGCGTCTCGATTGTGGTGGTTATTACGCTATCTTGGTCATGAACAAGTAGCGGTTCTAGATGGTGGTTTTAGCCAGTGGGAAAAAGCCAATTATCGTGTTACAGATATTATCCCTCAACCTGAGCAAAAAGGTACTTTTACTTATACAATGCAACCACAGATGGTAGTGGAGCGTCAAATAGTAATCAATCGTAAAGATTTACCTGGAGTAGCTTTGGTAGATTCACGAGAAAGCGATCGCTACCTCGGTATTCGTGAACCCATCGATAAAATAGCTGGTCATATTCCTGGCGCAGTCAACTATCCTTGGTCAGAAGTTAGCGACAGCAAAGGTTATTTACTTCCATCACAAGAACAAATTCACCGTTGGTCACAGCTAAAACAAGCGGATGAAATTATAGTTTATTGCGGTTCTGGCGTCACTGCGTGTGTAAATTTACTATCTTTAGAATTAGCCGGGATTCACACGGGTAAACTTTACGCAGGTAGTTGGAGTGATTGGATTAGTTATTAGTCAAGGGTCAAGGGTCATTCTATTTTCAAAATCGGCCCAGTTCTAAATTATAATTAATACCCAAAAACCAACCATCAAAATCTATATTGCTCTCAGTAGAGTTACCTAATGTGAAGCCAGCTTGTACACTAACATTACTATTTTTAGATATTCCGTAATTTAAATGACCAAACAATCGGTTATATAAATCTTCTCGTTCGTATTCTGTAAAATTGGATAAACTAAATTGATAATCAACACCAGCTTGGAGAGACTTGTGTAAATAATAACTCAGAGAAAGCCAGAAGAAATTAATAATTCGGTTACGATCTTCCGGTGGATCGGTGAGACTAAGACGAAATTCATAAAAGCTATCTAGTGTTATTTTTTGTGATAAAATATCTCGCCTTCCGAAAGCTAGCCGCAGGACATTCTCACCCAAAAAGCGATCGCCATCATCAAAGTTACTATTATCTCTAGCATAAAAAAGCTGTTGATTACTCCAACCAATTTCACCATACATTTGGGGCGTAAATCGCTGCTGAAGATTCAGATTGAATCTCACCTGATTATAGTTATATTCTGATTGATCTAAGTAACGAATTAAGTAACCATCAACAGATCCATTGATAAAAGTTTTTTTCCCCAAAGGAAAAGAAATAGATCCAAGTGTTAGCCCAGAATAAATTAAGCTATCTTCAATTGGAACAACTGCTGATGAAAAAATATTACTGGTATAAAAATAGCCAATACGAGCTAATAAATAGCCCACAGGTTTGAATTGATTTGGTGGTTGTTCGAGAGATGGAAGTTGTGGTTGTTCTGGGTTCGGTATTACTTCTCTTAGTTTCAGTTTACCAAGTTCCTCATCAATACTTGATTCTGGTGAATTTGATTCTGGTGATGGTAAATAGTTACCCTTGAGGCGCTGTATCAATCTTTGCAGCCTTTTTTCCCTTTCTGTCTCTGGTGTTTTCAAATCTTGTTCTACTTGTGTAGAGGGAGGTTTGGAAGTATAGGTTGGCTGTGTTTCTAATTGTGGTAGTTCACTAGGCTGATCAATCTGCTCAGGAGCATTTTTTGTTGTAGACTCTGGTTGCAGAGGAGTTAACTTTTGCGTAGTCTGAGAGTATAATTTTAGTGGTTCACCTGTAGAAAAGATAGTAGTAGTCGAAAATACAGGAACATTTTCTTCTTTTTCAGGGACTACATCGTTTGTTGGGACATCTACCCTGTCTATCAAGCTTAATGACCACAAAAGCTTTGATTTTGAGCTTAAGCTTTTTGGTCGTGACGGCTGATGTGATTGATTCGTAATTTGATCAACTGGCAAAAGTGGCGCTTTTGCTCCTAAATTGTCTCCAAAGTCACTCAAGCTTGAATTTGCAGCCCCTACCGCATCAACACTAATGAAATACCAGTTGACGCCACTAGAGGCCAACAAAACTTTGACCAAAAAATTTTTCCAGCCTTTGGGTTGCATACTAAAATCTGTTTTCTAAAAATTAGACCCATAAGCTTCCTTAGAAGTTCCTGCCTAGTATTGAGTCAAATAACATTGACAGGTGGGAAAAGCGTAAAGAGTAAGACAAAAGGTTTGATTGTTCAAATGTAACCCGTCTCGTAACCAAATTATCTGCTAATTTTAAATTGCTGATGTAACATGAATATTTTATATTTTGAACTACTTATATCATTGTAAATGATTATTGATTTTATTCATTATTTCCAAATAATGATATAATTTCCCTCCAGTAATCTTAATAGTAAGATTTTTCTGATAATATTTAAATAATTTTAGTAATAGTCAATTTGCATGTTTTTATCTATTGAACAATTAAATGTATTTCAACAAAATATTATAGGAGAATCTTGCTATAGAAGAATAATTAAGAACCACAAAATTTTAATATAAAAGCTTATTTTATACTGTTTTGGCATTAGTGAAATTACCGAGGCTCCAAAAAATGTTTCGTAAATTACTCCCATTCTTGGTGGCTGGCTGCTGGGGAACTGCGGTTTTACCTTTGCCAGAACAGGCTACTGCTGCGACACCTCTAACTAGGGCTGTGATCCAAAATCTTCATAATGTGGTACAGCTCATGCCCTACAAGCAACCTAAGCGCCGAGCACGCAAGTCGGATGCTATAATACCGGGGGACGGGCTGTCCACTGGTAGAGCCTCTCTAGCGGAGTTGCGTTTTAATGATGGTTCTTTAGCAAGAGTTGGAGAGCAAGCAATATTTCGATTCTTACCAAAGACACGAAACTTTCGCTTGACCAACGGTACTGTGTTGCTATTGATTCCACCAGGACAGGGACGAACACGGGTAAACACACCAAATGCAGCAGCAGCAATTCGTGGTTCAGCATTATTTGTCCGCTACGATGAAAAAAAAGATACTACAGTTGTAGCAGCACTAACAAATAGCGGTATTGAAGTTTTCAATAAAGATGGTTCCCAGGGTCGGGAATTAAAAGCAGGTCAAATGCTTGTTGTAGTGAAGGGTCGATTTCAAGGGTTGTACGATTTTGATCTGAGAACTTTTTATGAAACTAGCGATATAGTACGGGGGTTGGATCTACCTCGACAGCAACAATCGAATCCAGATCCGGCGATCGCTAAAGTTCAAACTGAAACAGCCGAAGCTGTGAGTTCACAACAACCAGTTACTGGTCAAAAAGTTATAGAAAATCCATCTTTCGTAAAGCTAACTCCCACTATTTCAGATTCTTCTAGTAACACTGATAGCACAAAAACTTCTACAAATTCCTCTCGCACATCAGGACAAAACGGGACAAACACGACACAACAGAAGGATACTAATAACCAACAAACTAGTACACAGTCAACAAATAACACTACTAATTCCAACAACCAAAAAACACCCACACAGACGAATACAAGCGACCAAAATAATTCCAACAACCAAAAAACACCCACACAGACGAATACAAGCGACCAAAATAATTCCAACAACCAAAAAACACCCACACAGACGAATACAAGCGACCAAAATAATTCCAACAATCAAAAAACACCCATACAGACAGACACAAGCAACCAAAAGAAAGTAGATACTCCACCACCTGTTCCTGATTCTGCCACACCAAACACAAGTGACAAACCGAAATCAGGTACATCTACACCTCCATCCAACTCAACAGGTTCAAACCCAACCCCAGAACCACAAACATCTACACCTCCATCCAACTCAACAGGTTCAAACCCAACCCCAGAACCACAAACATCTACACCTCCATCCAACTCAACAGGTTCAAACACAACCCCCGAACCACAAACATCTACACCTCCATCCAACTCAACAGGTTCAAACCCAACCCCAGAACCACAAACATCTACACCTCCATCCAACTCAACAGGTTCAAACACAACCCCAGAACCACAAACATCTACACCTCCATCCAACTCAACAGGTTCAAACCCAACCCCAGAACCACAAACATCTACACCTCCATCAAACTCAACAGGTTCAAACCCAACCCCAGAAACACAAACATCTCCACCTCCATCAAACTCAACAGGTTCAAACACAACCCCCGAACCACAAACATCTACACCTCCATCAAACTCAACAGGTTCAAACCCAACCCCAGAAACACAAACATCTCCACCTCCATCAAACTCAACAGGTTCAAACCCAACCCCAGAAACACAAACATCTCCACCTCCATCAAACTCAAC
>JAESGT010000115.1_pt1 | contig 18550 bp, 15 predicted proteins | sample 9266261 | NCBI WGS metagenome assembly JAESGT01 (sample SAMN15741584, study PRJNA653494) | algae metagenome | isolation source: Pelatocladus maniniholoensis HA4357-MV3 and co-occurring heterotrophs from... | place: USA: Maniniholo cave near Haena, Hawaii | collected 2009-07-28 | reverse complement strand
AAATTATACTCTATTTTGTAGGAAGTTTCCAGAAAAAGAGAAACAAACGGCTAAAGCCGTGCGAGTCGCGTTTCATCCCCTCCTTAAAAGATAGGGGTTCTCACGCTCCCGGACTTCTTTGATAGAAAATACTTCACTTCTACGAGAATAAGCGTCTAGTAAATTCCAATGCAGCTTCTGACTCTGGTATTTCTCTTGCTAAGAGTTCCACAAACTGGTAAGGTGTCGTTTGCGGATTTTCGGCTAAGGTATCTTCTACAATCAGGCTAGCGATCGGACCAATATAGAAGGCCAAAGCATCTTGACAACGCTGTATAAATGTGGCGTTGAGGGAAGTTATTTGTTGCTGATTGTGATTAGTTTGTCGATATGGGAAACTTGGTGGATTTTGATTAGTTTGTAGGTGTTGGTAATTGGGTTGATTTTGATTAGTTTGTTGATATGGGAAACTTGGTGGATTTTGATTAGTTTGTAGGTGTTGGTAATTGGGTTGATTGTGATTAGTTTGTTGATATGGGAAATTTGGTTGATTTTGATTAGTTTGTGGATGGCGAGAAGTTTGTTGACTTGACGGTTTACTCAGCACCGTTTCATCTAAATCTAGATTAGGAGACTGAGGTTGAGATGTTGTTACAGTTGTTTGAGCATCGGGAGTAAGTATGGTAGGAGGAACATCAAACATTGTTGATGGTGATGCTGTTTGAGGACTTCCTAAAAGTTTAAGATCCCTTAAAACTTCTTGAGATGTTTGATATCTATATCTGGGTGTATCTGACAGCATTTTATCTAGGATTTGAGCAAATCCATCGCTGACATAAGTGTAAAAACGCCATTTCCACTCCAAGCTGTACTGATCCATTAGCAAGGATGGATCTTTACCTGTCAGTAATACAACTGCTGTGACTCCCAAAGCATAGAGGTCACTACTAGGAGAACACAACCCTAGGCTGATTTGTTCGCGGGGAGCGTATCCCACTTTCCCCACCAAAGACATTTTACCTACAAAGGTCACTTGGTTGGCATTAGTAACTTCATGAAGATCAGCTATTTGTTTTCCAACTCCAAAGTCAATTAAAACAGGCAAAATATTACCTTCAGGTAACATGATATTGTCAGGTGAAATATCCCTATGAATAATATGATGCTGATGGATGTATTCTAAAATGGGTAATAAGTTTTTCAGCCACTTAATGACTTCTTCTTCAGTAAAAGTTTGTCCTTGAAGTTGGCGATCGCGTAATAAGGCTGAGTAAGTTTTACCATTAACAAATTCTTGTACTAGAAATAAGCGGCCATCTCCTTCAAAACAAGCCAAAAAACGAGGTATTTGTGGATGTTCTAGCTGATGCAGAATTTTTGCTTCTCTTTTGAACAAATTGCGGCATTTTTCTAGTCCTCCTCCTCCTCCTGTCCCAATCGGCGCAAATTCTTTCAGGACACAAGCTTCATTAAAGCGACGAGTATCAAACGCCAAGTAAGTTCGCCCCAAACCCCCTTGTCCTAGCAGTTGTTGGATGATGTAACGATTATCAATTAATGTTCCTGAAGGTATTTCTGGTTTGACTAAGGAGGGCTGAGACATATCATGATACTCCTAATGATTTCCTATACATATATTTGGTTATATATAACTTCAACTCCTAGCCTATGAGTTTTCGTACAAGATATCCAGAATATCTATGAATCTAAACTTTTCCAGTAAAGTTATCTAAACATAAAGCTTTTGAATATTTTTAAGTTTTGGTCTTCCAGTCTTAGGCTTGGTGAACACACATTGAAGTTTTGAGATAAAATGACTACTGCAAAAGCAAATAAGTTTCTGTTTCAGAATTTTCTTAACCTCTATAAATTGCTATCACCCTAATTATCTATTAGGTATAAGCTCAAAAAATATGCAAATAATTTATTACATTTTATTAAGTAATATGCAACTATTGAGTTAATTGCTTGCTAAATTACTTTTTCGGGTTAGAGGTTTCTGGAATGAGAACAGCAGGTGTTTGCTTTACTTTTGGCTCTATAGGCTGAACTTTTTCAACTAACTTAATAAACTCCTGGTAATTAGGTATTTTAGCAGCAGGAATGTAACCTGCGTCGGCGGCAATATCGGCAGGTGCATTATTCATGGTTTTTTGGATTTGTTGTTGGAGATTGCGATCTACCGTTGGCGAAAGTAGCATCACTCCGGAGGGAATCCAGCGACTAGTATGTAAAGTTCTAAACTTAGTTGTACTAAAACTACGACGATAAACCTCAAAATCTTTTTCTGATATAGCACCAGCATCAACTGTTCCGTTATCAATCCATTCAAGTACAGTTTTAGGAGTGGGAGCAAAACGAATTTGAGCCAAAGTTAAACCGTAGAGATCGTACAAAGGGACATAGTAGCCAGCAGCAGAACCAATTTCTCCTAAAGCAACTGTTTTGTTAGACAAGTCTGAGATTTTATTGATTGGTTTATCATCTCGGACAATCAATAAAGAACGTTGTCTATTACTAACTCCTTCCATGGAAAATAAAGGAATGTAAAGTTCTCTACCGATCGCGATCGCAGCTAAACCTGGAGGTGCAAATACTAATTCCCATTTTTTGTTGTGAATCTGGTCTATAGCTTGCAATTCGTTGTAAGCTGGTTCCAAGTCCACAATTGACTTCGTTTGTGATGCGATGTAATCTTTAAAGCGATCATATTTGTCGAGCGATATTTTTCCTTCACCGTAGCTAATCACGCCGATAGTCAGTCTGTCAGGACTCTCGTTTGTTTTTGGTTGGGAATCACATCCGAATCCAAATATCCCTATTAATGCCACTAGGTAAAATACTAAAAAACGTGGCTGAATAAAAATATTAATTTTCATAACTTAGTTACAACAGTAAGAAATGATCAGGCGCAATTGATTTTAATGATTCTACTTCTATCTCCTTGTAAAAGGCGATCGCACAAGAAAGTTAACCTTTTTTACAACAAATGTTGCTATTTGAAAATATATCTTGACTAATGTGGTTAGGTTTTGCTCATGATGGAATAAAGGAATTTTGTTGTTTAGAACAATCAACGAACAACAACTATCTAGTAACTACCTTCACATCTATGCTTATTCCGTTAAATTACGAATAAATTATCAAAAACAATCCGGAAAATCACCCATAATTCTTGTAGGATACGGGTGTGACTTTAATCAGAGAATAGGTATAATAAATTTCATGACAGGGAGCTTTGAACAAGCAACGCTTGTTAGTCCTCAACCTTTTTTGGAACTGAATAATAAAGGTCAAATCCTACGGCTTTATCTCCAAAAAGATGAGCATCGCTTGGGGCGTGGTCGCGAATGGGCAGATTTAGAAGTACCAATCGGCTGGGAAGTCTTCTCCAGAAAACAAGCTACTTTACGCAAAGAAGGAGGAGATTACCGAATCTACGATGGTGATGGGGTTAATCCTAGTCGTAATGGTATATTTTTGAACAAAGTACCTATTGATGCTAGTGGCTATTTATTAAAAAATAGCGTGCAGTTAGAAATCGGACAATCTCCTCATAACCGAATTCAGCTAACTTACTATAACCCTGTTGATGCTCCCGCAGCGATCCCCACAAACCGCCGCTTGATCTTAAAAGGCTTGAAGGACTGGCCTGTGCAACTGGGGCGATCGCCTAAACCAGATCGCTATTCTTCAATGCAGTTGGATGCGCCTACAGTCTCCCGCCTTCATGCAACAATTTATCCTGATGGTCAAGGAGGACATTTTCTCCAAGATTTAAGTACAAACGGTACTTTTGTCAATGGTCAACGAGTTTCCAAACGCTTTCAGTTAGTAGATCAAAGCAGAATTCAAATCGGGCCGTTTAGCCTGCTTTATCGCCCAGATTGCCTAGAATTATTAGACAGTGGTAGTCAAATCCGTCTTGATGTCAACCGCTTGCAACGTAAAGTCAAAGACAAAGAAAGACGAGAAAAAATCATTCTCAACGATGTATCTTTGGTGATTGAACCAGGACAGTTGGTAGCGTTAGTTGGTGGTAGCGGTGCTGGTAAGTCTACTTTGATGAAGTCTTTGTTAGGAATTGAACCAGTATCTTCGGGTACAGTCTACTTAAATGGGGACAACTTGCGGCAAAATTGGCCGATGTATCGTTCACAACTAGGTTACGTTCCCCAAGATGATATTGTACACCCCGATCTCCGAGTAGAGGAAGTACTTGCCTATGCCTGCAAACTTAGGCTTCCACCCGATACAAATATCCAGCAAGTAGTAGATACCACCTTAGAACAAATTAAATTAACTCACGTTAAGACAAATTTTATACATAATCTCAGTGGTGGGCAACGTAAACGTGTCAGTATTGGGGTAGAACTATTAGCTGACCCGAAATTATTTTTTTTAGATGAACCGACTTCTGGCCTTGACCCTGGTTTAGATAAAGAAATGATGCGTCTGTTGCGAGAATTAGCAGATCAAGGTCGCACAGTAGTGTTAGTTACCCATGCAACAGCCAATATTGAAGTGTGCGATCGCATTGTCTTCATGGGAAGAGGTGGTAAACTTTGTTACTTTGGACCTCCTAAAGAAGCATTGAGCTTTTTTGAAATGCCTTCAGAAGACTTAAAGTATTTTTCAGATATTTATATCAAACTTGATCAAGGTGGTAATGCCAAAGACGTTGCATCAACCATTGATCATTGGTCGCAGAAATACGAAAGGTCGCCAGAATGCCAGAAGTACGTAAAATCACAGTTAAAGTCTGGTAAAGATAGTACATCAAAAGCAGATGATCGCATTCACACGGGGATATCTCCAATTACACAACTGGTGTTGTTGAGTCAGCGATATCTGCAATTAGTAACGCGGGATCGCACGAGTATAATTTTATCGTCGGTATCAGGGCCAATTGCGATCGTTCTCACAGCTTGGATATTACGAGACGAAACACCTCTCAAAAAACTCAACACCGCAGAAATTACCCAAGGTCCTTTAGCACTCAAGGTACTTTTCATCTTTAGTTGTATAGGAATTTGGGTAGGGCTTTCTAGTTCCGTAAGAGAGATTGTCAAAGAAGCAGCAATTTATGCGCGAGAACGACTGATTAACTTGGGTTTAATTCCCTATTTGGGTTCTAAAGTTGCAATTCGTTCCAGTTTAGTGCTGCTACAAACTCTATTAATTACTGCGGCTGTATTAATCGGTTTTAAATCTCCAGAATATAATCTCATACCTTGGTTTTTGGGTTTAGGAATCACTACTTTTTTAACCCTGCTGGCGAGTGTTAGCCTGAGTTTAATGATATCTGCTCTAGTCAAAACAGAAAACGAAGCAAATAGCATTCTTCCCTTGATTATGATTCCTCAAATCATTCTTTCAGGAGTGCTATTTAAAATGACAGGTTTAGCAGCTAAACTAGGATGGCTAACAATTAGTAGATGGTCAATTGGTGCTTACGGAACCTTAGTAAATGTAAATGCAATGGTTCCAGAAAATGCACCAGGTTTACCTTCTCTTGCAGATATTTTTGAAAAGTCTGATGTTTATAATGCAACCTGGAAAAATTTGGGACTAAATTGGGGAATTTTGGGTGTGCATACCTTAGTTTATTTAATTGTGGCGCTGTTGTTACAGAAACGGAAAGATATTGTTTGAACTTGACGTTTTTTGTTTTACACACACTAACAAATAAAAACAATATAATAGGGAATACATTGTTGGTAGAGTTTGCCAAGCAGGAAGTGGAGGATCAGATTGAGGAATTAGGGGAGAAGAAGTCATATAAATATAGTTTTTATAGGTGCGAGTGTTATTCATTCAAGTGTTTACTGACTGAGCGATCGCATTTATCAATAAAGCCTCTTTCCTTACAGGAGAAGACTTGGAAACAGGTTATCTCATATTTTCTACCTAGCCCCTGTGATGTTAGTAATCGCGGCTATACAAACCTAGTCCACCGACGCAGACTAGGGGAAAATTAAAGATTTTAAACCCATTTTAAGTGAGTTTTGTATGTGTAGCCGCGACTTCTAGTCGCCTGGTGCAAGATGTTACTCCTCATCTGGTTCTAAATCTTCATCCTCCAACGAAGCCTGTGGTATTGCTGCAATGATTGCATCTATTACTTTAGAAACTGGCAAAATCTCAATATCCAAGCTGGGAAACTTTTGCCCTTTCGGAACGATCGCCCGCTTAAATCCTAACTTCGCCGCTTCTTTTAACCGCAATTCCATTTGTGACACGGGGCGCACTTGTCCACCTAAACCGACTTCACCAATCAATACAGTTCCAGGATCGACAACGCGATCGCGGAAACTAGCGACAATCGCAATTGCTACACCCAAATCTACGGCTGGTTCTTCAACGTTCAACCCACCCGCAGAAGCAACGTAGGAATCAAGTTTCGACATGGGAACCCCTACCCGTTTTTCTAATACTGCCAAAATCTGCACCAAGCGGTTGTAATCTACGCCTGTGGTAGAACGACGGGGTGAGGCGTAGCTAGTGGGACTTACCAAAGCTTGCAACTCTACAACAATTGGGCGTGTACCTTCGCAAGCAACTACAATCGCAGTCCCAGGACCCGGATCATCACGGTTGCCCAAAAATAGTTCGCTGGGGTTGGAAACTTCCCGCAAACCGTGTTCCACCATTTCAAAAATGCCGATTTCATGGGTAGCACCAAAGCGGTTTTTCACTGTCCGTAATAACCGATGGGAAGCAAAGCGATCGCCTTCAAAATATAACACCGTATCTACGAGGTGTTCTAAAACTTTCGGCCCAGCGATCGCTCCTTCTTTGGTGACGTGTCCGACAATCAACATGGTAATATCTTCATGCTTTGCCACCTTCATCAAAGCGGCGGTGCATTCCCTCACCTGGGCTACGGAACCGGGCGCAGAGGTCAGAGCAGGGAAAAAGACTGTTTGAATACTGTCAATTACTGTCAAATTGGGTTTGAGAGATTCTACTTCCTTCAGTATTTCTTCTAAATCTGTTTCTGGTAATACATATAAATCGGCAAATTTTCCTTCAATTTGCGTTACTTCGGTTACTTCGGTTACTTCGGTTACTTCGGTTACTTCAATCTTGTTAGTGTCATTATGCTCATGACCATTGCCATTGCCATTACTAACTACGTTGAGTGGTTTGGTAACACCCAATCGGGAAGCTCTTAATTTAACTTGTTGTCCCGATTCTTCTCCAGAAACGTACAGGATACGGTATCTTTGCGCTAACTCATTTGATACTTGTAACAATAACGTAGATTTACCTATTCCTGGATCACCACCAATTAATACCATAGAACCAGGAACAACACCGCCGCCGAGGACTCGATCTAGTTCACCATAACCAGAAGGCCACCGTGTGACTTGGCGATCGCTAATTTGGTCAAATCTCAAAGAAGATCGTGGCTTGGCTGGTTTAGCAGATTTAGTATTTCCTTGCTGAGAACGCCAATTATTCCCCCCCCGACTTGGAATATCGGTTGAGGACTGGATGGCAATTTCTTCTTCTAAGGAATTATATGTGCCGCAAGATGGACACTTACCAAACCATTGTGGAGATTCTGCACCACATTGGTTACAAACGTAATAAGTTTTCGGCTTTGGCATTCTTAATATTATTAAATAATCTTAATTTTTTCTTAATTCTTCAGAAAAACAAAAATCCAATCATAGAAGTAGTTACAGCTTTTTCCAACGTAATGATTGGAATGATATCTTAATATTATGGTATGAAAAATTAATCATGAAAATTTTTAGTTAAGGAGCGTTGATTAGCTTGGAAAGTCATAAAGAAAAAATTCTGGTCGTGGATGACGAAGCCAGCATTCGCCGAATTTTAGAAACTCGGCTTTCGATGATTGGTTATGATGTTGTAACTGCTGGCGACGGCGAAGAAGCTTTGGATACTTTCCGCAAGACTGACCCTGATTTGGTAGTTTTGGATGTGATGATGCCTAAGCTCGATGGCTATGGCGTTTGTCAAGAATTGCGTAAGGAATCAGATGTCCCAATAATTATGTTAACAGCACTGGGGGACGTTGCTGACCGGATTACTGGTCTTGAGCTAGGTGCTGATGATTACGTAGTTAAACCTTTTTCACCAAAAGAACTCGAAGCTCGAATCCGTTCAGTACTGCGACGGGTAGATAAAAACAGTGCTTCTGGTATTCCCAGCTCTGGAGTGATCCATGTTGGAAATATCAAAATTGATACCAACAAGCGACAAGTCTACAAAGGTGATGAGCGTATTCGCTTGACAGGTATGGAATTTAGCTTGCTAGAACTGCTAGTGAGCCGTTCTGGAGAGGCTTTCTCTCGTTCAGAAATTTTGCAGGAGGTTTGGGGGTATACACCAGAACGCCATGTAGATACCCGTGTAGTGGACGTACATATTTCTCGTCTGCGGGCAAAATTAGAGGATGATCCTAGTAACCCAGAATTGATTTTGACAGCCAGAGGTACTGGTTATCTTTTTCAACGGATTATAGAACCGGGAGAAGAGTAAGTTTCTAGGGAAGGGAGACAAGGAGAATGACTTTTGACTCTTGAGTGTTGACTTTTCAGCATTGATCAAGCATGGCTAAATCCGATCCGAACCGTATTTTGCGGCGTCTACCCATTGTGGTGGGGGGGTTAGGCGCTGTACTTTTGTTAACTAACCGTTTGCTGACACCAGAAATCACACAGTATCAAGCTCGTGCAGATGTCTTGGGTGTCATTCTGAGTGGGGTATTGATTTTAACGGGTTTACTTTGGCAGCAAGTACAACCGCGATCGCCTGATGCAGTAGAACTAATTGGAGAAGAAGGTTTTGTACTTGCTCCTGATTTACCCCAGACAATCAAAACAGAACTTGCCTGGGCATCGCATTTATTATTGACTAATACAGTCACGCGATCGCTTGTAGTTTTTTATCAAGGTAAAGTTTTATTGCGACGAGGAATTTTAGGCACAAAATTAGAAGTAACACCAGGGCCAATTTTAAAAAGAGTGCAGGAAAAACAACAGCCTGTGTACTTAGTTGCGTTAAAAGTCTATCCAGGAAGAATTGAATTTGATTATTTGCCAGAAAATACTCAAGGAATCATTTGTCAACCAATTGGTAAAGAAGGCGTTTTGATTTTAGGAGCAAATGCTCCTCGCAGCTATACTAAACAAGATGAAAACTGGATCGCTGGGATTGCTGATAAGTTAGCTGTCACCTTGAGTGAGACAATCGGGTAAAGAGTATAAGGAAATAATTAACTATTAACCAATTAACCAATTACCAATTACCCATTACCCATTACCAACAAAAATTTATGCAAATAGTTTATTTATTACTAATCGCCTTAATGGTTGTAGGTATTATTGGCTCCGTGGTTCCAGCTTTGCCAGGTGCTAGTTTAATATTAATAGCTATTATTATTTGGGGATTTGTAAAAGGTTCTTTTGCTGCTATTAGTGCGCCATTGATTGTCACAGCTATAGTTTTAGTTCTGAGTATTGGCGTAGATTTATTAGCTGCTTATTTGGGTGCAAAACAAGCAGGCGCTAGTAAATGGGGACAAATAGGTGCAATTATTGGCTTAATTGCTGGGTTTTTAGGATTGTTACCAGCTTTACCTGTGGGAGGGCCACTCTTAGGAATACTGTTTGGCCCTCTAATAGGAGCGATCATCGGTGAGTTAATCTACCGAAGAGATTTTGTGATTGCAGTAAAAGCTGGTATGGGAATTGTAGTTGGTACAGTCGTGGGAAATTTAATTCAGGGAGTGTTAGCGATCGCAGCAGTTGTGTTTTTCTTAGTCAATACTTGGCCACAAGTATTTAATTAATAAAAGCTGCTGAAGACATCAGCAGCTAAAACAGTATCACCTTTAGCCTACTGGTAAAATCTTTTTACGTTGCCGTAAGCCAAACATACCTGCTATTGCCAAAGCACCCAAGCCAAAGGTTGTTCCTGCTTCCGGTACAGCTTTTGGTACTCCCTTGATTCCAGATAAATTCACGCCATCACCATACTTGGGAAACTTTTGAGAATGACCGTTACCCAACTGCACTTCAAAAGATTTAACGTCGTAAAAAGTCAAAGCCTGAATATTGTTATTCTTTCCAGCTTTCAACATCATATTGTCAACTGACTTGCCATTAATTAATAAAACGCCAGTACCGATATCTTCCACATCAAAAAAATCTAGAGTTATTTCCGACATTAGATTTGTGAATTCAAACAAGAAGCGACCAACTTCTAATTGACCATTTTCAGGTAACTTACCACTTTCTGTAATGGCTACAGGACGTAACCAGTATTCGTTAATTCCTGTATTTGTACCTGCATCTTTTGTTCCGAAACTAACTTTTAAACCTTGTCCTTGATAGATGTTAGAAGTGGCTCTATCATCCACAAATAATCGACTAGCACCATATCCACCAGCTCCATCAAAATCTAAACTTGTGACTGTGTAACCTAGTGAAGTTGTATTAAGACATTTAGTTGGATCAAGACAACCAAGATTAGTCTTAATCTCACCTTCTTGTGTGGGAATGAGAGAACCAGCATGAGCAGCAGGCGCACCAGCAATTACGCCCAAACCCAAAGCTGTTCCCATCATTGTGGCTAAAAAATTAAATTTATACATGATTCCCCTTCTGCAACTTTTAAATGAAATTCGCACTCAAAAATGATTAAGTATCGCGATTGCATCACTAAGCTAATGGATAATTTGCTGAAGTGGGTAGTAGAAAAAATATATTTTACATTCTCTTGATTTGCAGATAAAAACCTAATGTTACTCCGTAAAATCACACGATATATACGTATTAATAACTATAGTAATCCGGTTTGGTTGATGAACTTATTAGTTGAGTTGGGTAATGGAAATAGAAAGAACCCCACCGCCTTCGGCACCTCCCCTTGGTAAGAGGAGGTTGGGACTTTCAAGGGTAGGGGTTTTAAAATCTCGAAAATAGTTGATAAAATTCTCAATTGCTTAACGTGGTTTGGTTGTTTCAGGATTTTTAAATCGGCTGAAATAGTCAAAAAATGACCGAATACAAAACCCCTACCCTTGAAAGGGAGGTTGGGAGGGGTTAAAATAATGTGCAGCTTTACAGAGAATTGGTCTAAGTTCTAAGCTAATGATTCAGTTTTTTTGCGTTGTCGCAAACCGAATGTGCTTACTACTAACAAAGCACCTAAACCGAGAATATTTCCTGGTTCTGGTACTGGCTTAGGAACCACATTTCCTTTGAGGTCAACACCATCACCTGTCTTGAATTTGCTAGAATAAGCATTACCCAATTGCACTTCAAAAGACTTGACATTATGAAGAGTCAATGACTGAATTTTATTATTTTTTCCAGCAGGTACATTCAAATTGCTAACTGATTGACCATTTATTAGCAAGATCGCAGTACCTAAATCTTCCACATCAAAAAAATCTAAACTTACTTCCGACATTTCTTTAGTAAAATTAAATAAGAAGCGACCGACTTCTAATTGACCACCTTCAGGTAAATTACCACTTTCTTTAATTGCAACAGGACGGAACCAATATTCGCTTAATGCTGGGTTTGTACCTGCATCTTTTGTTCCGAAACTCACTTTTAGACCTTGTCCTTCATAGGTATTAGAAGTGCTTCTGCTATCTACAAATAATCGACTAAGACCATAACCACCAGCCCCATCGTAATCTAAACTTGTGACTGTGTAACCTAGTGAAGTTGTGTTAATACACTGATTCGGATCAAGACATCCGAGGTTGGTTTGTACTTCTCCTTCTTGTTGAGGAACTAGAGAAGCAGCTTTTGCTGAAGGTGTAGCAGCAGCAATACCTAAACCAACAGACAATGCTATCAGTGTTTTTGTTAAAGCAGAGATGTTTTGCATGATTTATTGGAAATAACTAAGGATGATTTCGGAGATTAGACACAAACTTTTGTGTTTGTTCTGAAACATATCCGTATGTTATTTCCGCATTTGAGTAATTGTCATCTTAAAATCAGAACATTTACTTCTTCTTTATTTTGAGAAAAACTTTAGGAAAAATACTGAAATTAAATGTTTTTGAAGATACTTATATTGAGATAATTAGTACTTAATTACAAAAACAAGAGATTTTGAATAGCATTAAACCCCTTGATTTAAAAAATTTTATAGATTGATTTATGAAGGATAAACGTATAAGACAAATCTTTTTTGATACTCCTACGCTTGCTTTAGCCGATGGGATTCTTGGTTCATCCAGTCCACTTACCATGATTAGGAAACTAATCATGCCAGAGGTGGCTCTGTCCACAAGCTTTTTTGCTCCTTAGAAACTTTCTAAAGATTTTTGTGCTTCTGTTGCAACAATTTCTACTTCATCATTCGCCAATGTTTCTAATATATTTTTGGCCTCTGTTCCTTTAAGACGACCTAAAGCTTGTGCAACTCTATGGCGAATTTGCCAATCTAAATTTGTAGCGTAGGGAGCTAAAAGTGGAATTGCTTGTGTATTTCCCAAGTCGCCAAGAGAACTAATTGCAGCAGTTTGCACTAATTCATTGTCTGAGGAAAGTGCCTGTTGGAGTAAGTCAAACGATCGCGGATCACCCAATTCTCCTAAAGTAGCGATAATGCTAAACTTGACGATCCATTCATTGCTTGTTTCGTAAAGCTGCTGCAAATCTTCAAAAGCTGCTTTTAGCTTCAAAGCACCCAAACAGTCTGCTGCTGCTGCTTGCACATCTGGTTCTGGGTCATTGAGCAAGCGATCGCGTAATAGATTCAAAGATAAATCTAAATCTTGCCCACCTAACGTATCAAACTGGCTAACTGCTGAGTAGCGAACACGGGAATTACTGTCATTGATAGCATTTTTAATTAACTCAAAACCAATTGTTGGTTCTAGTTCGCGAATTTGATTTACTGCTCGTAAGCGATCGCCCAAATCCTCAGAAATCAGTAGCTGTTTTACAGATTCAGGATTAACACTCATTTATTTATCTCACTTTTTTTAAAGTTTGTTATTTGTCAGTTGTCATTTGTTATTGGTCAAAAAACTAATGACCAATGACAAAGAACTAATTACTAATCTTGACCTGCGGCCATTGCTCGAATGACATCCCCACGGGTAAGAATACCAATTACTTGACCCTCGCTGTCAAGAACTGGTAAACGGTGAACGCTGCGATCGCTCATGGTTTTGGCTGCTTCTTTCAAGCTTTTATCAGGGGAAACAGTGATGGGGTGTTTACTCATCACTTCCCCGACGGTTTGTCCCAAAGCTTTGTGCAAATCACGATCATATGTAGCCGGGTTTTTTAAATAGATCACGCTATCAAGAAACATAATATACGCCGGAGGCGTGACTCCTGTTTCTTGCCACATTAAATCAGTTTCCGAGAGAATACCTACCAATTTACTGGCATCATCTACAACAGGTAGACCACTGATGCGTCGTTCTGCCAGAATTTGGATAGCTTCCTTCAAAGGAGTTTGGGGTCGGACTACAATGGGGTCACGACTCATTACGTCGGCGACGGTCTTAGGCATTTGTTTGCTGACACCTTTTATCAAGCACTCTGGGATTATTGTAGAGAATTTTGGTAATTGGTAATTGGTTATTAACACTAACCACTAACAATCAACAAGTGATTGAGTTTCACAAAAGACTTGTAACAAATCAATACAGTTGGCGATCGCTCCTAAGTGAGCAATTTCGTAGCCGTGAGTGTTTTGTGTAGGGAAGGCTAAACATGCTGCGCAGGCGACATGGCCGAATTTCATAGCGATAGAAGCATCGCTACCAAAACCATTTAAGATAGCAAGTTGCACTGGTATATTTAATTGTTTAGCAGATTGGTGTAATTGTCGATTTAGAGTTTCATCATAGATTCCATAGGCATCCTGAGACAAAATCACAGGGCTTTTGCCGTCTTCAATCGGGTATTCTGACGATAAGGGACAAATCTCTAGGGCAATTAAGGCATCTAAGCACTGATTTTGAGTAAAGTAAAGCGCCCCAATTGCTCCCACTTCTTCTTTTGCTGATGCAACCAAATATACATCAACTGCTGGTTGTGTAATCTTTTCTGCTAGAGCTAACAAAATTGCTACAGAGGCTTTATTGTCTAATGTATAACTTGCTATATGGTCTTTTAGCCGAATTGGATGCTTGCGATGCTTACCAATTACCATTCTAGTACCCGCTCGAATGCCAGCTGATTCTAGTTCGGCAGTAGTACATTTTGTTTCAATCCAAATATCTTCCCATTTCACAGGAGTATCTTCTTGCTGGATTTTTTGTGGTGATTCGTGGGAAACGTGACGCGAACCAAAACTGAGAATTCCACTGATAGTTGCATTATCTCCGAGTAAATCGACAACACCTTCACCGTAAACCCACGGAAATGCGCCACCTAGTTTGCGGACTTCGACTCTACCTTGTTCGCCTATGGTTTTCACGATTCCACCAATTTCGTCTTTGTGAGCAGTGATGGCGATCGCTCGATCAGGATTTTTACCGGGTATTTTGGCAATGATGTTATCAGCGCGATCGCACCAAGCTTTGACTCCCAAGTCTGTAAATCTCTGCATCAAGTATTGGTTAATTTCTGTTTCAACACCACTAGGAGAGTGGTGCATGACCAATTGTGCAATTATTTTGAATAAGTGGTCGTAATCCCACATAAGTATACTCAGAGTATATAAGCTTTTGAATCCAAACAATCATAATATTAGGTGGGCAAAATGCAAGCTATCTCTATCGAGAAACCTAATCTTCCCCAACCCCCAGTTTTTTCTACACCTGAAGAAGAACGTCTACATCGTAAGCAACGGCTAGCGGCGGCGTTTCGCTTGTTTTCTCGTTTCGGTTTTGATGAAGGTATTGCAGGTCATATTACCGCTCGTGATCCAGAACAATTGGATTGCTTTTGGGTCAACCCTTTTGGTATGCACTTCGGTTTAATTAGAGTCAGTGACCTGATTTTAGTTAACTACCGAGGTGATGTAATTGTAGGCGATCGCCCCATCAATCAAGCGGCTTTTACGATTCATTCCCAAGTCCATGTAGCTCGTCCTGATGTGGTTGCAGCAGCTCATGCTCACTCGCTCTATGGCAAAAGCTGGTCTAGCCTGGGTCGCTTGCTTGACCCTCTTACCCAAGATGCTTGCATGTTCTACGAAGATCACAGCTTATTCGATGATTATACTGGTGTGGTTCTGGAACTGGAAGAGGGTAAACGCATTGCTCAAACTCTGGGTAATAATAAAGCTGTCATTCTCAAAAATCACGGCTTGCTCACAGTAGGTCATTCAGTTGATGAGGCTGCATGGTGGTTTATCACAATGGAACACACTTGTCAAGCTCAATTATTAGCAGAAGCAGCTGGTAAACCAGAGCCAATCAAACATGAGTATGCCAGTATAGCACAGAGCCAGGTAGGTTCTCATTATATGGGCTGGTTTAGTTTTCAACCTTTGTATGAAATGATTGTCCGGCAAGAACCAGATTTGTTGGAATAAATCTAATACCCTACAAGCTGCAAATCACCAAATTTCTGATTTTGCCAAGATGTAGTAGATAAAGGTTGATCATCAAGCATATCGAGGGCTGTTTCTGCTAAGATGCTGTAGGTGCGTGTAGTTGGATGAACACCATCCCAAAACAAAAACTCATCTGGATTTTTGCCTTGATTAGTACATATACTAAAATTTCCTTGGGCGATGTCGTCTAAGTCGCCTATTAAACAAGCATCGGTAACATTAGTTAAGCCGAATTGGCTGGGAGAAGTTTGCAGTTTTATAAATAGGGAATTTACATCAACAGGAATAATATTAACGCCAGGAATCGTACTCAAAGTTTTTAAACTAGCTGCTAATGCTATATTATGTTGTTGGCTTAAAGCAGTTAATTGGCTGGAATTCGATTGATTTGATGTGGAAGGAAGTTTGCCTAAATCTGGCAAGTTAGCTACCATAATGTTTTTAGCACCTGTTATGGCAAGTAACGCTACTGATCTTGATAAATTTGCAATTGGTTGACTAACATCAGTCACATTACCAAATACATAATCATTGCCACCACCCCAAACAATATAAAGTGCATCGGGATCAGCTGATTGACTGCTTTCTCGTAAGGAACGGGTAAATAAGCCAATTTGTCCAAGTACTCCTGGTAATAATGATTTTGGAACTAAAGCGTTACCGAGACCAGAACTACTTCCTGCAAAGGCATAATTAATACCTTCACTGGGAGTGCTATTTTTTAAGTCAGTAAATAAAGTTGGGGACAATCCTAGTTCATCTCCAAGATATTCTACCCACACCTTGCCATTAGAAAGCCGTCCTTCATAGTAGGGTGGACTTGGTGGTATTGTGGATTTGGTAGCGTTATATAAGTTACCAGGGTCAGAAAGACTATCACCAAATACGTAAATTTTGCTAATATGTGTTGCAGCCAAAGATTTAAGCGGCGACATAAAAGATAGAATCAAAAATCCTGCCGCTATGAGTTCTTTTTTCATATTAATTTTGTCCTTGCATTAATAGCTTAGTTTGCAAAAAGACTAGTTTTGTCTAGACAAATTAGCTCAAATATTCTGATTTTTTAAAAAAGTTTGATCAATAAAAAAACTACGTAGTACTACGTAGTTAGAAAAAATTGTATCATGAGTTAGTCAGATATTCTTATAAATATTTATCTTTACTATTTCTTACTCATTGATTTTATTATTGACAAAAATAAGAAATTTTTATGGTTGATTATGACTATTTTGCTACTTTTATTTAACTAAATTATATTTAGGGCGATCGCGTTAATTTCAGAGCATCGGTTGCTGATACGCCCTCACCTTGAGTACCAAAGTACCACAATGCTGCTGCCGCTTCGGCACGAGTTACTGGTTTTTTTGGTTGGAAAAGTGTTGTATAGCCATACACGCGACGGATGTTTGATTGTTCTCCATTTTGGAAATCAGCCAATATGGCCCGTAATGCTTTGGGGTCAATTTTTGCTGCATCCTGAAAACCCCAAGTCTGACTGACTGCACTCAAACTAGCAGTAGGTAAAGCTTGGCGAGTATCTAAAGGAACTTTGGATACGAGTAATTGTTCGCGTGTCAAAGGTGCATCAGGACGAAACAAAACTTGTGTAGAATCACCAGACAAAAGACTAGGAAATAAACCACTTTCAGCTAATCCTTGAATTGCTGGAAAATCTGGATCTGTTTTTGGTATATCACTAAAAGCTGGTTGCACGTTTTCTGATGCCAAGCGAATCTGTTTAGATGGAATATTGGCATACATAGCATTATTAGCAGCCACCAGCCAACGAGCATATTCTCGACGGCTGATATTTTTGTTAGGTTCAAACAGATTAGTTGTATTAGTAGAATTATTTTTCGTACCTTCAGACTCTACAGACAAAACACCTAAACGAGCGACATCTTGAATGTATTTTTGCAATTCTTGGGGTGCTTTGTTTAAGTCACTAAATTCTTGAGTATCAGATATTACTGTTGATGTAGAGTTATTAGTATTAAATGTATTATTTGGTTGACTGACTGAGCCTTCTGGTTGTACAGGACCGATGAACTGCGGATCACCTGGTTGAGGAACTGTATCACTACTAGTAATTTGACTGCTAGGAGTTGGGGTAGCTTGAGCTACAGTTTTGGAGTTTGGCTGGTACTCAATGAGTAATTCGGTAGCTGTCTGTGGTTGATTGGGTGCAGCGTTAGTGACTGATTGAGGTTTAATAGAAATCGTCAGTTGTAAATTATCCTGTGTTGCGGTAAAAGTACCGCTTTGATCATCAGTTGGCTGTTGGGAAATCTGCCAATTTTTATTTTGCAACTGACTACGATAAAAGCTAGCGATAAAATTGCTAGGATCAGAACTCAGCCAGCGAGTTGATACTTTGTTCTCTGAGTCAGTTGCAGCAGACACTTCTTGTATTTGGGCGTTCGGATAGATGGGGATATCTTTGGGAAAATCAGCTGGTAACTGGACTGTTGGTTGGGTGGTTGGCTTGGAATTTTGGCGATCGCTATTAGGCGTTTGATTAGCACCAAAAATTACTGGATTATCTTTCAGCCGAGAATCTGCTGCCAGAGACTCCTCAAGGCCTTTACCAATTTTACTATTGGCACAGGCCGTGAGTGAAGTGAGTAAAACTGCCAAACTGAGAAAGACAGCTGAACGTTGAAAGTACAACACAGGAAATTAAAAATTGAGTGTCAATTTCTACCCTAGCGTATTTGAAAGGGAAAGGGGGATAACTAATCAGTTATCAGTTAACAGTTAACAGTGATCAGTTTAATTTGATAACTGATTCATTCCCAATCCCCAATCCCTGATCCCCGATCCCTTACCCAAAAGTGTTAAGCTGGAATTAAAGCCGCGTTTGCTTTGCCCAATTTATAGAAAAGGAAGGCGATCGCTTGCAGTTCGAGACTAGCGATCGCTAAAACTATCAAAGAAGTCCGGGAGCGTGAGAACCCCTATCTTTTAAGGAGGGGATGAAACGCGACTCGCACGGCTTTAGCCGTTTGTTTCTCTTTTTCTGGAAACTTCCTACAAAATAGAGTATAAT
>JAESGT010000114.1_pt1 | contig 19077 bp, 17 predicted proteins | sample 9266261 | NCBI WGS metagenome assembly JAESGT01 (sample SAMN15741584, study PRJNA653494) | algae metagenome | isolation source: Pelatocladus maniniholoensis HA4357-MV3 and co-occurring heterotrophs from... | place: USA: Maniniholo cave near Haena, Hawaii | collected 2009-07-28 | reverse complement strand
TGAAAAGATTTGGGCGACTTTGAAAAGTCGGGTTCGCAAGCTTTTATCCACATCAGATCATCTACGTGATCCAATGGAAACTGTTCTCAAGCAAGCAGCGTCCTAACCAACATGGCTACGGCTATACGTTGTTTTCTTTCGACTGCATCTAAGCATGGTCTTAATCTCTTGGAAGTGATAGTTAATGCATTACAAGGTAATGTCTCTGTTTTCTTTTCCTCAAATCCTACTAGCTAGGCAGTTACGTTTTAAGTGAAATATCTTGAATGATTACCTCTTCATAGCCTTTGAACTGTGCATCAGATGGTAACTCACTCGATGGATAATCAAGAATGGATGTCCTGTCTACTTTTATACTCTGATTTTTGCTACTTTTCGTATGTTTTTTTGGAGTATATCTTTCTTTCTCGGATGAATGATTGCTGAACCCTTTCGGCTTATTGCTCTTTATCTCTGGTTTACCCTGTTCACCTTTAAGACGATTGTTTTCGTCCCGTAGTTTTTGGTTTTCTTGACGTAATTCTTTAATTTCTAATTGTTGCTGCTCTATGACGTTTAGCACAACAGTTAACGTATGCCGTAAGGATTCATCTGCAAACTTTGAGGGGTCGATGGTTTGCAACAATGCCTCTACTTCTTTTTCTGGAGATTGCTTTTGCGCCATGTCATATATTCTACGACGCTAGGTGCATCTATCTACTTTTTATTTTTTGCACTACCCCAATTTATTGAGCGGATAAGATTTCCCTCTTTTCAGCGCTTTTTAAATCCACCACCACTGCTGCTAGTAAAAAATGGTCACATTATTGAGCGCCACCTGAAACGGGAATTAATCACTGAACAGGAATTGATGAGCCAGTTACGTCAGCAAGGTGTAGAATCTCTTAAAGATGTCAAAAGAGCATTTATGGAAGCGGATGGTGGTATTAGTGTTATCCGCCAAGAATCTCAAACTAATTCTATAAGCACTTCATTTTCTCATTCCCCGCATCGCCAGTAAAGCTGTCCCATAGGCCGCCTCTGTATGCACAGAACGCAGCATTGGAACTTGTAAATATCGTCCTCTAATCGCTGTCCAAGTGTCATTTGCAGCACCACCACCAGCAGTATAAACACGAGTTAAATTATTCGCCCCTAATTTCTGCAATAACTCATATCCGTGTGCCTCGATTCGGGCAATACTTTCTAATAACCCATGTAGAAATTCCACTGGATGATCTGGACGTGGTTCTAATCGTGGCTGTAAATTAGGGTCATTAATCGGAAAGCGATCGCCTGGTTTTAGTAAGGGATAATAATCCAAAGTGCTTGCTTTATTGGCATCAATTTCTTGGCTAAGATTTTCTAATTCGGTGTTAGTGAAAAATTGCCGCAGCACAGCACCACCAGTATTAGAAGCGCCTCCAGTTAACCATAAATCCTGTTTTATCTCTCCTTTTTTTAAGGGGGGAAGTCGATGGCTATAGATACCATATCTGGAATCTTCTACGCGGGTACAGCTTAAAAGTTTTAGCACCAGTGTAGAACCAAGAGAAGTCACCGCTTCCCCTGGTAACTCTGCACCACTGGCGAGAAATGCTGCAATACTATCTGTCGTACCAGCACACACCAAGCAATCTTTGGGGAAATTGTACTTTGCAGCAATCTCTGGACGTAGTTCACCGATAGGACTACCAGGAGTTACTACTTTTGGTAGATGAATAGAAATTTGCAGTTTCTCTAACCATGGTGGATATTTCAAAGCTTCTACGTCGTAACCCAGTTTTAAAGCGTTATGGTAATCGCTAATACCCAATTGTCCATGCAACAGAAATGCTAGCCAATCTGCCTGATGCAGAAAATATGTAGCTTGCGCGAAAGAAGCTTGCTGTGACATCCACAGAAGTTTGGCAAGGCTTGAAGTTGCGCTTAAAACAGTATGATTTGGTGGTGCTGTACTCTTTAACCTATCGATAACCACAGCACCTCGTCCATCGTTGTACAACAAAGGTGCATCTACAGGATTACCGCTAGCATCGCCTAATAAGACAGTCGAAGAAGTGCCATTGATAGCGATCGCCTTCATTTCTCGTCGCCATTCCCCAGAAATTTGCCCTAGCAGGCTAAATAAAGCCGTCTGCCAAATATTTGCTAAATTAATGCTAGAGGACATCTCAAACGGGTAACTTACCTGTTGTTGCACAATCGCCAATTCATCAATCACCACACCCCGTGCGCCAGATGTCCCAAAATCAATACCCAGATAAAATCTCATATTTACATAAATTTTTTAGAAAAACTTGACTCTCAACTCTTGACCATTGACTAATTTGTTTCATCTTGTAACAACCTATTCCCCAATCTTGGCAAAACAAGGAAAAGTAGTAAACGAACTGATCAAATTTTGTTGAGATTAGGAGGTTTGAAACCATGACTGATACTCAAGTCTACATCGCTCTGGTTGTGGCACTGCTCCCAGGATTTCTGGCTTGGCGGTTAGCAACAGAACTTTACAAATAAACCGTTGACTTAACCAAAACAAGTCGGAATTGGCGATCGGCAATTCGGAATCATCATTTATTCCGAATTCCGTCCTCCTAATTCCGAATTGTTGTATAGTTTGCACAAGCAAAAGCCCTTATTGGGAATTTCAAATTCTCAATTCTCAATTCCAAATTCGGTTGACGTACTTTTAAATTCGATATAAAAGCCAATAAACCTGGCAATACGGGGTGCATTTGCTGAAAACTTACGGTTTAGTACCGTTTAGACTCAATGTGCAAATACGTACGTACACCAGGTTTATTTTTAACTAGCTGCACACGTGTAGCAATTTCCGAAAAATGAAGTAAGATGACAGCTAAATAAGGCCGTAAACAATTCTCCAGCCTTGTTTACGGAGCATCAATTTCATCAGCGAGGTTATTTTAAATACTATGAATGCGATTCAACCGTCCAGACCCCCGCTACAACCAACACCAAAACGCCGAGTTGTTCCTCGGCCAAAACGGCATCTGCGTCAACGTTCTTACCAAGTGATGGCGTTGGAGACAACGGCAAAAATCGGGGTGAATTTTGTGATTTCAGCAGCAGCAGTTTCTGCACTGATACAACTTTTACCATATCACTGGTCACGGCAAGTCAAGTTGCAAGAAATTCGGACGGAAGTTAGGCAATTGGAAGCAAGAGTAGACAGCTTAAATACAGAATTTAGCCGTAACTTCGATCCGCGCCAAGCTAAAAGCATTATGCAAGAGCAAGGATACCGATTTGACCCCAGCCAGCGTCAAATCATGCTTATTAAGCCGAAAGCGGTAGAAGTTGAACAAGTAGAATCTTCTCCTTAAGTGGAGTTGCGGTTATATTTTAGATCCTTTAGGTTTATTACTAATAACCTTCCTATAAATACCTGGTATATCAAAAAACAGTTAACAGCTAATAGTTAATAGCTAATTGTTCTACTTTGGGAGCTATCTAGTTATCATCTATTAGCTACTAGCTTTTCTGACCATTCACTGTTCACTGAATATTGGTTAACTCATTGAACCAGTTTTCAACTTGTATACGCAAGCGCCAACTAGAGATTTCCTCCTCGGTGTCACCGGAAGGTAGCAAAACTAAAGCACGACGATAATCAGCGATCGCACAATTCCAGTCGCCCCAGAGATGATAAGTTCTACCGCGCTCTGCGAAAACACGACTTTCTAGCTGATTAAACAGCAGCGCTACCTCAAAATTATCAATCGCCTCTTCATATTGTCCCAAGTCGCGCAAAGTAATGCCTCTATTCAACCATGCTCGGACATAACTAGGATTCAAGTCTAGCGCCTGATCATAGTCAGCGATCGCTGCTACTAATTCTCCACGAGCAGCATAGTAGTTAGCTCGATTATTATAAGCGCTAACCAATTTAGGATTGAGTTGCAAAGCCGTATTGTAATCGCAAAAAGCTTTTTGGCTTTCGCCACATTGAAAATAAATTAGTCCCCGGTTGTTGTAATCAATCGCATTTTGAGGGTGACGGTTGATCAATTGACTCAACAGCGCGATCGCTTCAGGATAGTCTCCTTGTTGGGCTGACTTCAAAGCACAAGAGCGTAGGTGGCCGTCACCAAAAGCAGATTTGCCGCTACCGTTATTTTCTCGCTGCTGAAGATTTTTGGTAGTTTTTAACACGTTTGTATATCTGTGATTTTGCTGTTCACCAGATGCTAAAAATGAGTGGCTGTTCATATCTTCCTGCCTGAGCTGCTGGCTCTGTGAATCAACTTATAATTTTTGCAGTACTTGTGGTTCTGCCCCTGTGTCACTTACTAAGGTGTCTATGAGTACATATAGAAGCACCATATATGAATATTACCCATTACTACACAATGAGTAACATCATATTTAAATTAAGCCTTGAGTTTAATACTAGATACTTCATGCTCAAGTTCAATTCCAGAAAACAGCAAATATCAATCCCGCAGGCTAGTCAAGTAGCAGGAGCAACAACTTGCTAGAATGCCAACAAACCATTCAGATTTTTTAATTGAATCTATAGTTTTGCAAACAAATCCTTATGCCAACACCAGTTTCTTACCCTAATGCTCCTGATCTCACAACCGAGGATTACATCGTCATTGGTTTAGCTACCTGCTTTATCAAAGAAGACGGAGAAGTTCATCAAGTCGAAGTCATAGAACCCATTCCTTCAGCTGCTTTAGAAGCCCTTGTCAAAGGAATTCCCACTTCCTACAAAGTTGCTTGTGCCACAACTTTGGGAAATGTTGTGGATGGTGATACACTGCAAAAGCCAACTAATTTTCCACAAACAGCTCAGTTTAGTGATGAATTTTTGCAGCGTACTATTGCAGCTGCTCGCACCTACAAGCGCAAGGAAAATGCAAAATCCTTGATTCCCATCGGCACTACTTACACAGATTTTCAATATTCTACCGAACGCAAACGCCTACTGAACGCTGCTCGAGTTGTCACCAAAGAAGACAACGTCAAACAGCACTCTCACACTCATAAGGTTCTTTGATGGGCGTTGACCATTGACCATTGACCATTTGACCAAAAATCAACTAACAACAATCAACAATCATCTATGCTTAAACTTTACGGTGGCGCTCGTAGTCGTGCTTCAATTGTTCAGTGGTATCTTGAGGAATTAGGACTTCCCTACGAATATGTCATGCTAGACATGCAAGCTGGAGAACATCGTCAACCAGAATTTTTAGCAATTAACCCAATGGGGAAAGTACCAGCAATTACTGATGGTGATTTGCAACTCTGGGAATCGGGGGCAATATTACTTTATCTGGATGAAAAGTATAGTAAAGTCCAACACTCTCCAGAAGAAAGGGCAAAAATTGCCCAGTGGATATTGTTTGGTAATTCCACCTTGGCTACAGGTATATTTGTAGAAGCCAATCGTGAGCGAGAAATGCCTCGTTTAATGGCTCCCCTTAATGACATTCTCCAACGTCAACTATTTTTATTAGGTGGTGGATTTACTGTTGCTGATGTTGCAGTAGGTTCTTTCCTAGCATATATTCCAATGATGCTCAAGCTAGATCTCAGTTCTTATCCAGGTATATTCACTTACATTAAACGGCTGTCTGAACGTCCTGCTTTTCAAGCAACTATCGGTTCTCGTAAATAAACATAATGTTTAGTTGGTTGTTGGTTGTTGATTGTTGTTGATGAATCTTCCTAATAACTAAAAATTAACAATTAACAACTAACAACTAACAACTAACAACTAACAACTAACCAATTTACCGATAATTTGTAAATTGTAAAGCTACAGGAAAGTCCTCTTGTTTTAAACGTTGAATGACGGTTTGCAATTCGTCTTTACTTTTAGCACTGACACGCACAGCATCACCTTGAATTGAGGCTTGTACCTTTTTAAATTCATCACGAATTAACTTAGAAATTTGCTTGGCAATTTCCTGACTGATGCCTTTTTTTAGTTTGATTTCTTGACGAACACGGTTTCCACTAGCTGATTCAACTTTACCAAAATCAAAGATTTTTTGAGAAAGATTACGCTTGGCAGCCTTTTCTCGCAAGATATTATGTACGGATTCTAATGTGAACTCGCTATCAGTGTTGATGATGATGCTTTGTTCACCCAACTCTATTGTAGTTTGAGTATCTTTGAGGTCGTAACGGCCTTTAATATCTCGTGCTGTTTGATCAACAGCATTAACCAACTCTTGTCTGTCAAAATCACTTACAGTATCAAAGGAATACGTAGAAGCCATAGGAACAATGTAATTCTAGATGGTTGGTGGTTTGTGGTTTGTGGTTTGTGGTTGGTAATTCTTTATCAATAATTCTTCCATAGACACACTTTACTCGGCTACCTACGGTAGATGCGTAGCGACTTGGGACAAGTAGCCACTCCCGTGTGTGTCTACCCACAGGGTACAACAAACAACAACCAATAGCCGTTTAGAGTATAGCCCTCTTCTGTCACTCTGGGGAGAGAAAAATACTATGGTTATCCTGAGACTCAGACATCATCAAGAATTGAGTGAGCTACGCTAACGCATCCCATCTTTGTCATTTAAATCCTCTTATTGAAAGAAAACTGTAAAAATAACGGTTTGAGATTATTATCATCTGCCGATTGACCAATGACAAATGACAAATAACTAAATACTTGTTGACTGTATGTAAACTACGTTTAAAGATGTCTTAAGGAAAACTTTAGTGGTTTAACACTATAAGATTTTATGGCTCCACTGGTTGCAAACTACTACTTAACTTACCGTTGTAATGCTAGATGTCACTTTTGTAACATTTGGGCATTAGAACCTGGAAAAGAAGCTAATTTTGAGACAATTAAGCATAATTTGAATGATTTACGCCGTCTGGGAGTCAAATATGTTGACTTTACAGGTGGTGAACCATTGCTGCGGCAAGATGTAGGTCAGATTTATACTGAGGCAAAGCACCTAGGATTTTATACCAGTATAACCACAAATACAATTTTGTATCCGCAGAAAGCAAAAGAAATTCAAGGGTTAGTAGACTTTTTGAATTTCTCTTTGGATGGAGCGGATGCAGAAACTCACGATCACTCACGTGGAGTGAAGATTTTTGACAACTTGGTCGAGTCGGTAAAAATTGCTAAGTCTTTGGGAGAATTCCCAGTCCTCAATCATACCGTCACTGCCCAAAACTACGAACGTATTGATGAAGTGGGTGAACTGGGTAAAAATTTGGGTGTGCGCGTCTGGCTAAATCCTGCTTTCACAGCCCATGAACACTACAACTCAAATAAAAATCCCACTCCTCAAATGGTGGCGGCAATCGAAGCTACTGCCAAGAAATATAAGAATGTCGGGTACAATAGGGCTGCATTGGCTTTTATTGAAGCTGGAGGCAATGACACTAAAAATCCTCGCTGTAAGGCGGTAGATGCAGTCATTGCAATTTCTCCTAACGACGAGCTGTTGCTACCTTGTTACCACTTTGCCCAAACTGGAGTTCCCATCCAGGGACGGCTGTACGAACTTTATCGTGAGTCAGAGGAGGTAGAAAGTTACCGCCAATCTCAAGGTAAGTTAAAAGTGTGTGAAGGTTGTACAGTTTGGTGTTATCTAATACCCAGCTTCTTTATGGGTGTTGACAAATACTGGTGGTTGAATCAAGTGACCTATGCCAGCGAATTTCTGGCCCGAAAACGATTCTTACAAAGAGCTTGATCCGCTCGACTCTTTACTTTCTGATTTATCAATGGAAGAGGAGTTAGAACAAGAGACATCACCTTGTGTGTCTCTTCCATCCCGGTTTCAAGCTCGCAGACGCAAAGCTGCTCTAGTTCTGACAATGATCTGGAGTGGCACGATCGCCTTGCATCTTGTTTCCTGGGGCTATTTGTTCGTACTAGGACTGACTACTATCATCGGACTTCATGTATTTGTGTTGGTGTTTGCTAGACCCCGCCATAGTCATGAAGGAATAGAGGGTGATTACCCCTATGTTTCGGTGTTAGTAGCTGCAAAAAACGAAGAAGCTGTGATTGGCAAACTCGTTAAAAACCTTTGCAATCTGGAATATCCAGAAGGAAAGTACGAAGTTTGGATTATTGATGATAATAGCAGCGATAGGACGCCGCAGTTTTTAGCAGAACTGGCTCACAAATACGAGCAATTAAGAATTCTGCAACGATCGCCAGGATCTAGTGGTGGCAAATCTGGAGCCTTGAATCAGGTTTTGCCACTGACTAAAGGTGAGGTTTTGGCGGTGTTTGATGCTGATGCTCAAGTATCACCAGACATCCTGCTACAAGTTGTACCCTTGTTTGAACGTCAAAAAGTGGGGGCGGTGCAAGTGCGAAAAGCGATCGCCAACGCTAAAGAAAACTTTTGGACAAAGGGACAAATGGCAGAAATGGCAGTAGATGCTTATTTACAACAAGGGCGGACTGTCATTGGTGGTTTGGGCGAACTACGAGGTAACGGTCAATTTGTCCGGCGAGAAGCATTGAAAAGCTGTGGCGGCTGGAATGAAGAGACAATCACTGATGATTTGGATCTAACATTTCGCCTCCATCTAGACAACTGGGATATAGAAAATGTCTTCAGCACCGCAGTCGAAGAAGAGGGTGTAACGAATGCGATCGCTCTTTGGCATCAGCGTAACCGTTGGGCGGAGGGTGGTTATCAACGCTATCTGGATTATTGGGATTTAATTCTCAAAAACCGCATGGGTAGTCGCAAAACTTGGGATATGCTGGTTTTCCTGCTCAGTCAGTATATTTTGCCCTCAGCAGCACTACCAGATTTATTGATGGCGATCGCTCGGCATCGTCCACCAATACTCAGCCCCATGACAGGCTTGACCATTACAATGTCTATGGCAGGTATGTTTGCTGGTCTGGCAAGGATCAGAAAACAAAAAGGGCTGAATTTGTCTAGTTATTTTGTGCTGCTACTTCAGACTTTGCGTGGTACTCTCTATATGCTTCACTGGTTAATAGTAATTAGTAGCACCACCGCTCGGATGTCTGTGCGTCCTAAGCGTTTGAAATGGGTGAAAACTGTACATACAGGAAATAAGTAAACTACCCAGAGATCACGCTTGGCGTAGGCGGCGGGTCTTCCTGATTCATTTTTCTATTTCATTTTTAATTCATTTTTAATTTGCCCAAAGCTCAAGATTGCTATGACTTTCTTGAGCAATTTGTTATGGATGAGTGTTCAAAGTCTGATCAGGAGTTTTTGGTACACCCTTACAAATTGCCAAAGGGGCAAGTGGCAGGAGAGTTTGAGGAGTTGACCCCCGATTTTTTAATTTACCACAGATGTGCAAATTGTTCTATCACTTACATGGGTACACATATATTGCTCATAAAGGCTAGGTTCTTTATTTGGCAGTTTAAGGCTTATTTAGTACATTTGCACCGAGAGAAGTTCAGTTTACCCAAGGTTTCAGATTTGCAGGTAATTCTGAAACAAGACTCAATTGCAGATCGGATGTGGAAAAAGATTGAGCATAAGCTGGTTTCAGAAACGGTTGATAAGTTTTGGCTTCTGGTGTCTGTTGTTTGATAAACGCTAGACTTACACCTTGTAGCAACTGACGTAAGGCTTTGGTTTGTTCACCCCGTCTTTCTTTGACAATAGTAGTAGTATCACTGGCCTGATAGGTAGGATCGCTAATACTCAAGTGCGTACCACCAACAGCACTGAGTAAATATTTCTCGCCTCCTAATAGGCTAAAGGGTGTAATTTGATGCTTGAGGGCGGGAGTGAGAGGATCTTCAGTTCCAGTTAAAATTAGAACTGGTTTTTTGACTCTAGATAATCCGTTTTTACCAAACAGATCACCAATCAGAGGATTAAGAGCGATCGCACTTTTAACCCTTTCATCTTTGAATTGAAGTTTTTGTTCTGGTAAAGAAGCTGCTGCACACTGTAACCAATCACCAGGAGCTTGACCAATACCTAAAGAATTTTTACAGAATTGCCGCAGTTGTTGCAAGTCAACCTCTGCTCCTAGTAAAGCTAAGGCAGTATAACCACCTAAAGAATGGCCAATCACAGTAACTTGATTTGTATTGAGTTTTCCTTGTAGTTGTCCTGGCTGGTTATCTAGTTTTGTTAGTTCGTTGAGTGCAAAGCTGATATCCTTGGGTCGGTCAATAAATTCAGTTGCAGGTAATAATCTCTTGAGATTGGCTTGATTTGAAGCTCTATTAATAGCAGTAACGTTGCTACCTGGATGTTCAATTGCAGCGACAGTAATCCCATAGGAAGCAAGATGATGAGCTAAGTACCTCAAAAATTGACGATTTGCTCCAAATCCGTGAGAAATCACAACCATTGGATTTTGAGTATTGCCATGACTCCAATAAATATCTACGGGTATACTACGATTCCGTTGTCGATCTTGGAGAGTGAATGTCTGTTGCTGGACTGTTTGCTTACCAGGAGCCGCAGGATTAAACTTAGTTGGGGAAGCTGTGCTATTTTTAGCAGTTAACTCCCGTGATAACACGGCTCCAAAAAGTTGACTTTGCCAGTAGTTTGGGTTTAATTCCAACGCCACAGAAATTGCTTGAGAGGCGTCTACTGTGACATTTTGTTGTGGATATGCTCGTAAAAAACCTAATGCACTCAAACCATTAACTTGCCGTAGTGCTAGATTGAGGGTTGCTTGGAGACTTTCAGCAGTACTACCTGGTATGATTGCTGACAAAGATGAGATAAATTGTTTTCCTGCTGGGTTTTGCTTTAATTCTGCAACGAATTTGTCAGCAAAAGCTGGATTTATTTCTAAACGTTTTGTCAGTAATTCTCTAATTTGAGGTGTGAGTATTGATGAAAATATTTGCAGATTGTCTGGTAGATTTCCAGTTTTGGCAAATTTTTCTAAATCCGCGATCGCTACTGACTGTTGAAATGGCCCCAAGCGAATAGTAACTGTTTCTGCTGCAAAAGTTGCAGGGATTGCTGTACCCCAACTCAAAGCCAGAGTCAGGGTACAAAGTAACGAATGTTTCCAGGATTTATGACTTTGCTGTCTGCCAAGCTGAAATTGCATACTAGCCACTATTTATCAGTTATCAGTTATCAGTTACCAGGTATATGGTAAGCAATTTGAACTTGTCACCACAACTTTCGAGCGATTGATCTGGGACTTAAACTCAGTAATGAAACTGATAACTGTTTACTGTTAACTGATAACTGTTAAAATCCGGTGAATATGGATCTGATAATACCCAAGACAGTACCTATAGGATTGAAGATAGAGCCTACAGTATCACCAGTTTTAGCTGCACCAGAACGGTAAACGACCACAACATCATTATTGCGAAGTATGGGGTTGGTTTTCTCGTTAATTCCTGCGGAGAAATCCATTTTAACTTTGCGCTTGGTGACAGAACCGTCAGGATTGAGACGAATCAAATCCACAGTCCCACTGCTGGCTCTAGCACCATCAAAACCACCTGCTGCGAGTATAGCTTGATTCAATGAGCTATTAGGCAGAACTTCAACTCTTCCTGGATTTTTGACTTCTCCTACCACACCCACTTGCATACGTGCTGGAGAGAGAGTGGTGTTTGCTAGTTGCGTAGCTTCTGCTGGGTTTACTTCGGTGGCAGTGGGGATGACAATTGTATCACCATCTTGGACAACAATGTCTTGATTAATATCACCGCCTTGCAGTAATTGCCAGAAATTGACACTAATTTGTTGTTCTGTACCAGTTCTTGTTGGTCGGCGAATAATGACATTGCGAACATTTGCTTGGGGTGTGATACCACCAGCAAGTTGAATTGCTCGTGACACAGTTGGTTGACCAGAAATAGCCGGCGCACCAGTTCCTGTTGTTGTTCCAGCCCCTGCACCCTCAGCCTGTCCTTGAGTGACAAGATAGGTTCCTGGACGGTTTACTTCACCAGTTACTGCTACTGAGCGGGGTTTGGTGATATCAGCAGCAAAGCTAGCAGCCGATAAGTTACGCGCATCTGCCAAATTTAAGGTACTTGCTGTTGGCACAAAAACGGTGTCGCCATCCCGCAGAGTCACATCTTGGGGTAAAGCACCTGTTTGGATGTATTTCTGTAAATCAAGGGTAATAACTTGCTCTGGACCGTATCCTAACTTGCGTCGTAATTGTACTTTGGTGACGTCTGCGGCTTGAGTTACGCCTTGAGCTGTTGTCAGTGCTGACATCACAGTTGGGTATTGTACCCCAGGATCTTGACCCGCACCTCCTGCTAAACTGAGACTGTAAGCCCCTGGGCGTGACACTTCTCCAGCGACAGTCACATTAATGGGACGAGGCGATAACAAATTAACTGAAATTATCGGACGCTTCAAATAAGTTTTATAAGCACATTCAATAACGTTAGCAGACTGCTCTGTTGATAAACCCTGAACAGGTACAGTGCCAATTAGAGCTAAATTGATTGCTCCACCGGGAGGAATGGTGTACTCACCAGTGTATTCTTCAACTTCAAAGACATTGACACGGATGCGATCGCCTCCTCCTAATGTATACCCTGAGTACGAAGCTTGTGTATTTCTACTGTCAGCTAACTCCTGGTCTAGGCACTGTTTCACAGTCGGTGTCTGTGTCTGAGCCATAACCGCAGGTAACAAATTTGTCAGTGCTAGGGTGAAAAACAGCAACCCTGCTACTGGCTGACTAAAAATTTTCCACAAACTTGTGTTAAGCATATTTACCTGAAATACCATGAGTAAAGCACTGTCTTATCAGTTTATCGTTGACTATACTTAAATATTCGGGTTCCCCAATAATATTATTTTCCGAAAAAACCCTATTCTTCAGAAAAGAGATCGTATTTAGAATTTGAATTTTTAATGAAGCTAATTTCAATTAGCATTTTGATATACTTTATTGTCATAAAAATAATTGTGGCAATAATTACAATCAATTTAGTTAACAGTTAGTTGTATTTTTGCATAATATAATGACCAAACTTAATGATTTTTGATATTTTAACGATAATTATTTAATAGTACAAGCCCCCAAATTTTATAATTGGAGCTAATCCAAAATCCCAAATCGGATAAACCTTGACTTTATAACCTATATTTTATACTTTTGAATTTGTTGCATGAAAAACTCTTCTAAAGATAGACGAGACAAATTCATACCGATTATTTGACCACCCATTAAATTTAAACTTGCAAAGAAATCATAGGCGTCACCTTGTAATTCACCTTGCCAATAACCATGAGAGATAAATTCTAGATTAGGAATCCATTTTTGCAGAATTTCCCAATCGCCACCTTGACCTTTAACATGATATGTATTGTATGTTCCCAAGAGTTCATTGAGGGAACCAGAACAAATTAATTCACCTTGAGCAAGAATGGCAATGCGATCGCAAATTTGTTCTACTTCACTTAAAATATGACTATTGAAAAAAATGGTTTTGCCTGCGGTTTTGAGTGATAAGATAGCTTCTCGCATTTGCAAGCGTCCCACCGGATCTAATCCAGACATCGGTTCGTCTAAAAACACCACTTCTGGATCATTAATTAATGCTTGTGCCATACCTACACGCTGAAGCATACCTTTAGAGTAGCGACGCATTTGCTTGTTGCGAGCATCAGCTTGCGATAAACCCACTAATTCTAGCAATTGGGGAATGCGTTGACGTTGTACCTTTGCAGGAATTTGAAATAACCCAGCTGCTAGCTGTATAAATTCCCAACCAGTAAGATAATCGTAAAAATAGGGATTTTCTGGTAAGTAACCAATACGTTCTTTGACTGTGCGATCGCCTAATGGTTTACCTAAAAGCAATCCCCGTCCAGAGGTGGGACGAATAATACTTAGTAATAATTTCAACAAAGTGGTTTTACCAGCACCATTTTGTCCTAGTAACCCAAATGTTTCTCCTTTGTAAACACTCAAAGAACAGCTTTTAAGGGATATGTTTTTTTGATTTAAAAAGAAGCCAGTACGGTAAACCTTTCGCAACTCAGAAGTGAGAACCACTGGCGACTGTTCTTGTGTATGTGCTTGAAAATTAGTAGTATCTGCAATGGGCTTCATTTCGGTTAGATGGTGCTAAAAGTTACACTAAAATAACTACCATTCTAAAACATCCAGTTGCAAAAGAACCATATTATAACTATCTAATACTTGGTTGGCTTTTATTCGCTAATTCCAGACACTCACAATATCACCCAGCGAAAACCTAGCTTAAAGTAGATTGAAAAGCTTATTCAATGAGTTTACTAAAAGTAGAATATTAAGCCCGCAACTAAAGTGCGGGCTTGCTTGCGGGGGAGTCAATAGCATAGTCTGATAAAATTTATCTAACTGATGTTACTATGCAAAATACAAATTAAGCAAATATTTATCAATTCGGCGTAGAACTCGTATGAAGCGATCGCGATGGAAATTTTTATGAATTTGCAGCTATTTTGCTAATATCAATACCAAACCAATCAACTCTTTATTTTATCCAGAGGTTTTGTCTAAACTAATTTAGCTTTTATTACTGACAAAAACCTCTAGAATCTGATGACAAGGTGATGAACATATATATATACATTGTCAAAGCTAATAGTGAAGAATATCAATTAAATTAACTACATTGCTATAAAATTCAGTCTGTCATTACACTTAAACATAAATTTTTAGCAATAGGCTGTAATATCTTCACCACAATCATCTGCTAAATAGCAAAGTGCTTTGAAACGTAAACCGACAACTTCTTCATAAAGAGGATTGAGTTTACACATTGGCGGAATATGGAAAAGCTTCCGACCAAATACTACAACATCACGTTCAAAAGGACATTGTGCAGGAATAAGTTTACACAGAAAATGAGCTAATTTAGGGCTGTGAACATCGATAGATTCTAACCATTCACGTACAGGAGAGAGTACGTTGTTTCTTCTTTGGATTTGAGTAAAGCTAGTCATGATTTTTTCCTTTAAGTTTAGAACTTCTATATCGTTTAAGTTTGGGGTTTGAACCTTTTCCTATATATATATACAGTTGGGTTCTTGAGTTTTATGCAAAATTCTTGCAAGTTTATTTTTTGATTTGAGATATCGCTTTTTGTGTATATCTCGTCTTTAGGAACACACATAACTACAAACTCTAATGGCAGGCTTCCGGATAAATTCACGCATTGATTAAAAATTTGCGCTACACTGAGTAAACTTCCTCTCCTCACCTACCTATATTGTCTAAATCTAGACTGCGATCGCCTTCATCCAACCGAGTCACCCAATCGGGTGATTTCATTGAATGAGTAAAACCACACTACCTTGGTGTGGAGAGAATACTGCAAGGGATAGGATTTTTCGTCATAATTTTGGGGTTGTACCAGACGCGTAGCAAGATCCCGCAGGGTAATTTCGCGTCTATACAAAGAAAGCGTATTGGAATTAAATAACTCAACAGTTACTCTAGATATGAATACACCTGGAGAATATGTCAAAGAAGTAGAGTATATTATTCAATAGTCAATAGTAATTCAAATTATTGATCAATCGAAGTATTATTCAGATGCTGAAATTGTCAATTTTTGAAAATTAATAGCCATTGGTCGTTCATCTTGAGTTGCAAATTTAGTATTATTTTTATTCCAGTCTTTGTATGTAAAAATAATCTGATTCCATCCTTGAATTCCTTGAAAAGTAATATTTTTCTCAACACTATCATTTTCTTTCAAATTATTCATTGTATCTACTATTATTCCGTTAATCTCTAGGTTGATATTTTGAATAACAATAGGATTGATGAATTTGAAGTTGAAATTTAAGATTTGAGACTTAGCTAAGTTAAATTTTAATGACGTTTCTGGTCCCAAAGCCCAGCGCCAACTATTAAGCTGATTATCTGTCTCAATATAACTTAATCCCTTAATCGTCAAACCATAAGGTAAATTATTTTTTATTAAATTAGAATCGGATAAATCTAGAAATGGCTCATACTTCAGTTCAATACCTAAAGCCAAGTTCACTTGATTGAATATATCAGGAGATTTAGGAATAAATTTTACTTTACCTGCACCAGGTACTATTGTTTCTAAAACTGGATTACCAAAACGTTTATAAAATTCTTGAACACAATTTTCTGGCAATAAGTCTACATATAAATTAATACCAGCAAAATCATTTAATTTAAAAAAATATGTAAAAAAAGACCACTCGTTTGGTATAAAACAACGTGTTTGATGAGTTGCTTTCATGATATCTGGGCTATTAGGTGAAAATAATTTATCCCAGCCAGCCTGAATATATGCTTCAATTTGAGATGGATGTAAACGACCAAAATACTGTCCTATTACTTTCTTTGTATGAAATCTTCTTAAAGCAAAATTGCCAGAGGTTAGTTTATAGTATGGACATAAATTTTCTGCGCCGACTCCATTACCTCCCACCACACAAAAAGGCCAATCTAAAATAGCTTCTCCTGGTTGCTGTTTGAGATAATCCATGTAAGTAAAAAAGCTTTTTTTAAATGAAAATTTTGTATCTACTAAATAATTATTATAAGAAAGTTTAATCTTATAAGCAGTATACAATTCTATACAACCTAAAAAGATAATTAATACTATAAAAATTGATAAATACTGCTTTTTAAGTAAACGTACTTTCTTGAAATTAATTCCTAGTGCAAAAAGACAAAGTATCACCGGATAAATAGAAGTTACTGGTTTACGATTAAAGGCAAACCAAGGAAATATATTAAGAGTTGGGAAATTTGTTGGATGATAGAAAACAAATAAAAAGAAGATAATAATTAGTGGAATATAAATAGCTATTTGCTTGCGTGTTTTCCATATACCTAAAATAGCAAGTATGAGTAAAAACCACCCAGGACTACCTGCACCGATATTTTCTGGAAGATCATTAAATAATTCTTTAAAGACAGGTTGTGCTGGGTTAAATTCAGGTAAGAAAGGAATAAATAATCTCAAGGGATGAATCCATAAACCAGAGTTAGCCACATTTGTAAAGTCAAATCTCTTAGCTGACTTGAAAATCTGCCAAATCAAAGGTATGTAAATGTAGCAAGCGAGGAGACTTAGGTTAATGAGAACAAAAGATATCCAAGAGTTAGTGTATAGTTCATGACGATATAAATTTAGAACATTAAAAAGATGCTTTAAACGAAATGTTCCTTTGAAATATCTGTAGCCAAACAACAAAATTATAAACAATGCAGAAATCGTAAAAGATGTTAGAGCAAAACCAGCTATATATCCAATGTCCTGACCTAAAGAGAGAAAAAGTAGGCAAAATCTTACTAAAATCAGTCTTAGAGATATATAGTGGCCTAAAACAAGTTTTTTAACTATGAGGAAATCAATAATAAAACTTAAAGTAGTCCAATGAAGAACTGCCTTGCTGATATGAACTGGATACTCCATGATTGCATAAAAATTACAAAAAGTTACTAAGTATCCAAATCCCATAGCACGACCATAACCATAATCTTTAAAAAGCAATATAAAACTGCCAAAAGCTGTCAATGCAATGGTAATTAAATAATAAATTTTTAACCAAGAACCACTACCAAAAAGCGAGTAAAAAGTAGCATAAAAAATATCTCTTTCTAAAGCCCAAGGTTGAAACACACTAGTTGTTCCATAGGGATAAAAGACATAATTATTATTTAGATTGAGTGTTGGCAAAGGTGAGAAGCTTAGATTTTCTTTTAGGTAAAATCCTATATATTCCCAAATGTCTATATCACTACCGCCTGCGAGTGGTTCTGTAAGATTTTTTATGAAAAGAAAACAAAAAGCAGAAAAGGAAAATAGAAATATAATGATTGAGATGATTATGAATTTCAAGCTAGGAGATACAGCTTTATTCATAAGTAAGCTTGTAGAAAATAACTAATTAATGAGCAAATATAAGCTTAACTTACTAAATTAAGGAATATTCAGGAACAAAATAATATGATTTTGCATCATAGATACCATAAGGTATTAATCATCACCATTACTTCAATTAATTGAACTCTATAAAATGATACAGAATACAATTAGAGAAAAGAACTTCCAGCGCATAATTTCACCCATTGGTCTAGACCAATAGACAGGTTGAACACAACTTAGAAACAATATTCAGTAATATCACGTCATTACAATTCATTAAGACAAAGAAGGAATACATATGAATAGGTTACTTAATTGGAAATCTGGAACAACAGCATTTATGGCAATGGTAATGTCAACAAGCGCCACAGTACCTTTGTTTACTACTGCTGCAACCGCACAACAACCAGCCATTTTCACTAGACCAACTCAACCAATTAGTCAATCAAGAACAGTTTCAATTCCTCCAGGAGTGACAATTCCTGTCACTTTCGAGAAGGATAAAATTATTGTCACTCCTGATGAAACAACATCTGTAAGCTTGGAAGTTGCACAGAACGTTGTAGACGGAAATCGAACTGTTCTAATACCTGCGGGAACGAAAATTGAAGGACAATTGCAACCTAGAACTATCAATAATGTAAAAGGTTCTCAGTTTGTCGCCCAAGAATTAGTTTTTAGTGATGGTAGAAGACAGTCTATTGATGCAACTTCTCGTGTAGTTACCAGAAAAGAAACCATCAAAAAAGGAGCTAAAACTGGTACGATACTAACAGATGCAGCTATCGGCGCAGGTGCTGCTACTGTGATTTCTCTGCTTACAGGTAATCAAAAAATTGAAGTTCTAGAACCTGTAGCTGGTGGTGCTGCTGGTGCTTTAGCAAGTGTTTTACTACGGAAAAGAGAAGTAGAAGTTGTTGTTATTAACCCACAACAAGATTTAGATGTTACTCTCAACTCTAATTTGGTTGTATCACGCTTCTAAAATGAACAAGATTTAAATTGTGACTTTCATCCTTCTAAAAACATATGACCCTAATTTGAGGGGTTTCCTAGGTGGGAACCCCTCTGTTATTGATAAATAATAAGCCTCTGCATTCATGTAACCCACATTCCACACTTCAAAATGTCATACATTAATAAGCTGTTATGCATTTAAATTGTGATGACAGCGTCGCCTTTATTTTTGAGTTTTCGCCCCCATTTAATAATTAACTCTCCTTCATTTAAAAGCTGATGTAATAAATATTCTAGCTCTTCAATTG
>JAESGT010000113.1_pt1 | contig 19250 bp, 17 predicted proteins | sample 9266261 | NCBI WGS metagenome assembly JAESGT01 (sample SAMN15741584, study PRJNA653494) | algae metagenome | isolation source: Pelatocladus maniniholoensis HA4357-MV3 and co-occurring heterotrophs from... | place: USA: Maniniholo cave near Haena, Hawaii | collected 2009-07-28 | reverse complement strand
TATTAATCGCTTGGTTTCTTGAGGATTCTCCTCTATGTGATTTAGTACGTTACTCATATTTTGGTGTCAAAAAACTTCTATTGACGTTCTTTTACCACAAAATATACTATTTTGGAGATGTTTAATGAAATAAATACAACGATTCCCAAGCCAATTTCAGATATCATTCTCAAACTGATGGCGAAAAATGCGGAGGATCGCTATCAAAGTGCCTGGGGCATCAAAGCGGATTTAGAAATCTGTGCTGAACAATTAGCAGAAATCGGTCAAATCTCTAGCATTCAACTGGCGCTTCAAGACGTTTGCGATCGCTTTCAAATTCCCCAAAAACTGTATGGACGAGAAGCAGAGGTTGCAGCATTATTGGCGGCGTTTAATTGTGTAGCGTCTCCAGAGTCAAATCCCGTTGCTGCTTCACCAAACAATTCAGAAACAACTTCACAAAGGGAACAAACGGGCAACCCAAAATTCCAAGTTGAAATGATGTTGGTATATGGCTTTGCTGGCATTGGCAAATCTGCGTTAGTGCAGGAAATTTATCAACCAATCACCCAAAAGCGTGGCTGTTTTATCTCTGGTAAATTCGATCAATTTCAGCGCAATATTCCCTACAGTGCGATCGCGGTTGCCCTGCAAAAATTGGTACGGCAATTACTTAGTGAACCAGACGAGTATGTGCAACAGTGGCGATCGCGCCTGCTCGCAGGGTTGGGCAACAACGGACAACTGATCGTTGATGTCATCCCTGAAGTGGAATTGATTGTGGGCAAGCAGCCGCCTGTCCCAGAAGTAGAAGCTGCGGAAGCTCAGAATCGTTTCAATCGCGTCTTTGAGCAGTTTATCCGAGTATTTTGTTCCAAGGAGCATCCGCTAGCGATCTTCCTGGATGATTTACAGTGGATTGACTCCGCGACGCTGAAGTTAATCGAGTTGATGCTGCTGGATGAGCAAAACCAATTCCTGTTTTTGATTGGAGCCTATCGAGATAATGAAGTGAAGCCAACGCATCCATTAGCATTAATGCTAGAGAGACTGCGAAAACAAGGGGTAGTACTTCAGGAAATTATCTTAGCACCCTTAACGCTTGAGCCATTGAGTCAATTGATTGCCGAGACACTACATCGGAATGCAGACATCGTTCGTCCCTTAGCTGAGTTAGTTTTGCGTAAAACTGAGGGCAATCCGTTCTTTGTCAATGAATTTTTGAGAATGCTGTATAGCGAAAATCTGTTAACCTTTGATGTTGAACATTTAAGCTGGCAGTGGAACATTGCTCAGATTGAAGCTCAAAACATCACCGATAATGTTGTAGAGTTGCTGCTGAACAAGTTGAAGAAACTACCAGAAGCAAACCAGCAAATTCTCCGTTTAGCCGCTTGTGTCGGAGCTGAATTTGATTTAGAGACGTTAGCGATCGTGTGTGAGAAATCACCCAAAACGGTTTTTCAGGATTTACTACCAGCGATACAAGGAGGATTCATTCAAACCCTGTCTGAATTAGACGAAGACTTGTTAGTTCAAGAGTATAAGTTCTTGCATGACCGAGTACAGCAAGCTGCCTATGCTTTGATTTCTGAGGATCAAAAGCAAGTAACGCACTACTGCATTGGACAACTCCTCCTGAGCAAGCTCTCTGAGGTTGAACAAAGTGAAAGGCTTTTTGATATTGTCAACCACATCAACTATGGTCAATCCCTTTTGACACAGAAAGATGAAAAAGAGAAACTAGCACGACTTAACTTGGCTGCCGCTCAAAAAGCGATCGCCTCTACTGCCTATGAAGCTGCGATTCAGTATCTTGAGACTGGTATTGGCTTGCTCGAAGAGAAGGCTTGGATGAGTCAGTACGACTTGATGTTCCACCTATATCGGACTCTCTGCACAGCACAGTTGAGCAATGCTAGCTATGAGCAATTAAGCGCTACAACCAAGGTTGCTTTAGAACACATTTCTTCTGCCGTTGATCGCGCAAATATTCGTGTATTTCAAATCACTCAATATACCCTACAAGGCGAATGTGAGCAAGCAGTTCAAACAGGTCTGATCGGATTGCACGAGCTGGGGATTGAGATTAAGGGCAAAAATTTGACAGAATTAGTCCGTGAAGAGTTTGCTGTTGTTGCCAAAAACTTAGAAAATCGCTCAATTTCCTCACTTTTAACTTTACCAACAGTAAGCGATCCGGTCATCCAAGCAGTGATTAAATTGGTCGTTTTAGATATATCACTCTACCATACGGCTAATATTGAACTTTTCAGCTTTGTCAGTTTAAGAGTAGTTCGTCTTTCCATTGAACATGGAAATATTGCTGAGTCGATTAAGGCTTATGCAAACTATGGTCTTCTTCTAGGTTTGATGGAAGGGCAACACCAACGAGGCTATGAGTTTGCAGATTTAGCGGTGCAACTTAGCTACAAGCTAAACAGTAAATCTCAGCAGTGTAAGGCACAGATGTTGTTTGGAGGCTGGATTCACGTTTGGTCAAAACCTATAACAGGGGCAGCTACGATCAATTACAAAGGTTTTCTGGCAGGCATGGAATCGGGAGATGTTCAATTTGCATCCTATAACTTGTTGGGTAACATTTTTAATCGTTTATTTCAAGGAGAAAATTTAATAACCGTTGCAGAAGACAACGAAAAATATCAGTTGGTGGTAGAGCAGATTCAGGACGAGCGTTCGAGGGTGGCACTGGCTGGAGCTAAATTTTTTATCGCAAAACTTACTTCAGGGCAAGCGGCACAGGAGAGCGATCGCTCACTCAGGGAGACAAAAAAAATAGTTGATCGGGGTGAAACCTCACAAATACGGTCTTCAATTTGTCTTTATTACATCCTCAGAATGCATCTTTCCTGTTTAACAGCAGATTTTAAGCAAGGCTGCCATTATTTCGTTGAAGCGGGGAAGATCCTAAATTCTATCGTAGGATTTACAACCTATAGTGGTTATTTCTACTATGGTTCTCTGATTTTACTCAACCTGTATTCCGGTCTATCTCAAACAAAACAAAGTCATGCTTTGGAACAGATCCGATTAAATCAGGAGCGCTTGAAAGCATGGTCGGATAGCTGTCCAGAAAACTTTTTACACAAGTTTCATCTCGTTGAGGCAGAGAAAGCACGAGTCTTAGGGCAAGTTCTTGAAGCCGAAGAGTTCTATGAACAAGCCATTCAAGGAGCTAAGGACAACAAGTATCTTCAAGAAGAAGCATTAGCCTATGAATTAGCCGCCAAACATTACTTAGCTCGTGGTAGAGAAAAGTTTGCCCAAACATACATGAAAGAAGCTCACTATTGCTATAAACGCTGGGGAGCAATGGCAAAGGTTAAAGATTTAGAAACTCGTTATCCTCAACTATTTCCTCAGTTGTCTAACGTAGTTTATACACCAGTTCGCACCACGGTTGGAACCACCTCAAATACCTCACATATTGCTCTCGACTTAGCAACGTTGATGAAAGCAGCTCAAGCAATTTCGAGTGAGATTGAATTGGAGCGATTGCTTAGTTCTCTAATGCAAATTTTAATTGAAAACGCGGGGGCACAAACTGGATGTCTACTTTTGGAGAACGCAGGAGAATGGGCGATCGCAGCGGCCTGTGAACTCAATGAAAGTGAGCAGGTCTGTGCAACGCAAGTACTGCGATCAATTCCAATGACCAATTGTGTACCTGAATCCATTATCCAATATGCGATCCGAACTCATGAATCTGTGATTTTAAGTGATGCAACTCGTGAAAGGAATTTTATCAACGATCCCTACATTCGACAAAACCAAACACAATCCCTGCTCTGTTTGCCGCTGCTTAATCAAAGTAAGTTGGTTGGTGTGTTGTATCTGGAAAATCAATTAGTGGCTGGAGCTTTTACACCGGAGCGATCGCAAGTGTTACATCTGTTATCGACTCAAGCAGCGATCGCGATCGAGAATGCCAAACTATATGCTAAAGTCAAGGAGCGGGAGAGCCGTCTGACAGCATTTATTGATGCAATGCCAATTGGAGTGACTGTCCATGATTCCACGGGGCAAGTCACTTATGCAAATCGGGCAACTTATCAACTAACGGACAAAGCCGATCTCTTAACAGAATTGCCCCCTGAACAAATCTCTGAAATTCATCAAGTTTACAAAGCTGGCACTAGTCAGCTCTATCCCACTGACCAACTACCTATTTTCCGGTCTCTGGCAGGAGAGACGGTTACTGTGGACGATATGGAAGTTCGTCTGTCGAATAGAACAATTCTTGTCCAAGTTTCCAGTACCCCTGTGTTTGATGAAACGGGAAAGATTGCCCATGCGATTACTGCGTGCCAAGACATTACAGAGCGGAAACAAGCAGAGAAACTGCTAGCCGATTACAACCGTACCCTAGAGCAACAGGTCGCACAACGAACAGCAGCGTTACAAGAAAGCGAAGCAGCACTACGCTACAGAGAACAGGAATTACGACTGATCGCTGACGCTCTCCCCGTTTGTATCAGCTACGTGGATGCCGATCGACGCTATCGCTTTGTTAACCGCACTCATGAGGTCTGGTTTAGCCGTAGTCGAGAGCAGATTCTGGGCAAGCATGTCCGTGAGATTCTGGGTGAAAGGGCTTATCAAGTGGTTGAACCATATATTGATCGGGCGTTTGCAGGGCAAACTGCAACTCTGGAGGTAGAAATGTCCTTGCCAACTGGTAAGCGATATATTAGTGCTACCTTAATCCCCGATTTAGATGGCAATCTTCAAGTCAGAGGATTCTATGCTCTAAACACAGATATTAGCGATCGCAAACGCGCCGAAGAAGCCTCCATTCTAGAAGAGCGTACCCACATGGCACGGGAAATTCATGACACTTTAGCCCAAGCGTTTACAGGTATTATCATTCATGCTCGCTCTGCCTCCCATGAGGTAACGGCAAAGCCAGAAAAAGCGCAAACTCTCCTCACTCAGATCCTCGACTTAGCTCGTTCTGGGTTGGCGGAGGCACGTCGTTCAGTAGAGGCACTACACCGCCCATACCTTTTAGAGAGCAGTAACTTACAGGATGCCTTCAGCAGTCTTGTTGCTCAATTGGACTCCTCGATCACAACCCAAATCGTCTACGAAGTCGTTGGTACAACCTATACCCTATCCTCCGATCTGGAAAATAATCTGTTTCGGATTGGGCAGGAAGCTTTGACAAATGCAATTAAATATGCTATAGCGCATGAAATCCGCATTGAACTGGTCTATGAACCGAGCAGGTGCATCTTACGAATAAAAGACGATGGGCAGGGATTTGATGTAGAAAACCAGGGGATGAGGAATGGCTTTGGTCTACTGGGGATGGCACAACGGGCTGAACGCATTAGAGCTGAATTAAAGATTCAAAGCCACTTAGGGCAAGGGACAGAGATCGTGGTATCTATTGATCGGGGGTAAGTCAGTATGAATCAGCCCAGTAGCATTCGCGTTCTGGTTGTGGACGATCATCCCGTCGTCCGCCAGGGTTTGATCGGAATGTTAGAGAAGGCTCCAGATATCGTCATTGTTGGTCAGGGGCGAAATGGGCAGGAAGCGATCGCAGTTTTTCAGCAACAGCAGCCTGATGTGACTTTGATGGATTTAAGGATGCCTGAAATGGGAGGTGTTCAGGCTATTATGGTTATTTGCAATGAGTTTCCCAACGCCCGAATTATTGTGCTGACCACGTATGACACCGATGAAGAGATTTATCAAGGATTGCGAGCAGGGGCAAAGGGGTATTTACTTAAGGACTCTGAGCCAGAGGAACTATTGACAGCAATTCGTACGGTGACCAGGGGACAACAGTATATACCTCCCAACGTGGCTGCCAAGCTAGTCCAGCGGATGACTGCTCCAGAACTGAGCGATCGCGAACTGGAAGTCCTGCGGTTAGTGGCTCAAGGAATGAGCAATTTGCAAATCAGTGTTGCCTTGAGTATTGCTGAAAGCACTGTCAAATCGAACATCAACCACATCCTAAGTAAACTGGGAGCTAAAGACCGCACCCAGGCGACCATTATTGCCTTGAAGCGAGGAATTGCCAGCTTATAATCTGGTGACATGAACTTAAGGTGGATGTTATCCCAATACCTGAGGTTGCTCAAAGAGTGATCGTTTTGTGGTTCAAAATATAAACTTTAAGTTGGCGACAGATTTGAATTTGTCCTTTAGATTAAGAATATACAAACAATTGTAGTACTAAAGAAAAGAGAGGTCACAGTGCTGCTTGTACCGTGAATGCCCTGCTCTTCAAATTTAGAATGAGTCACGATATTTCTGCCGAAGTACCCGGCAAACGCAACCCGTTAGTTGTCCCCGCCTCTGAGCGAGACTATCGGCAAGGGGAACTCGATGCCAGAGTTGTGCTGGTTGAGTATGGGGATTATCAATGTCCTGACTGTGGAGAACTTTACACTTTGATTAAAACCATTCAGAGACAGCCTGATGCAACCCTCCCTGAGAAAAATGCTCTCTGCTTTGTATTTCGACAGTTTCCTCAACCTCAAATCCATCCTCAAGCTCAAAAAGCAGCAGCGGCAGCGCTAGCAGCGGGAGCACAGGGACAGTTTTGGCAAATGTACGAGATGCTGTTTAGCCATCAACAGGAGTTGGAAAACGGCTACTTGGTGGAGTACGCTGATCGTCTGGAGCTTAATATTCCTCGATTTTTACAAGATATCACCAGGGAAGTACACGTCAATCGCATCAACGAAGATATCGAAAGTGGAATGCAAAGTGGAGTGACAGTTGCTCCAGCACTGTTTATTAATGGGACTCGCTATCTTGATCGCTGGAATATCGAACAGTTGATGACAGCAATTGTCACTGCAAGTCATTAGAGAGTGATTGTCATTTCACAATCATCGCTGGTCAATTCACACTCTCAAGTTAACGAGCTTAACGGTGCCACTTGCACAAATTGTTTACGATTCATTAACAAAAAGAGAACATCATGGTTGCTCAAGTCAATTCACCAGCAGTAGTTTTGGAAGTTGCAGACGATCCGCGTCTTTCCAGAAAAGTGAAGGAATTTTTGAAAGTCCTGAATTCAGGTGGTGTAGGTTTAGAGACATTAACTGCACTTGAAGCGCGTCAAGTACTCGTAGATGCACAGGCTTCTGTTGAAGTAGACCTTTCAGGCATTGAAGAGTTCGAGAAGACGATTATCGCTGATGGTTACACGATCGCACTTAACATCGTGCGACCGGAAGGGGTTCAGTGCATTAGTCGTTGCTGCACCCAGTGCTTTTGCTCGGTTGATTGCAGCAACCGGGACGGTGGACGAGACAGAACCAACAGACTTGGCGTTATTTGAACGCATTTCTGCTGAGATTGGCGACGAATTTCTAGGTCCTCCCGGAACGCTACCCTCTGCATGATGCTATTAAAATGTAGCAGTCCTCCTGGAACCATGAACAGAAGCAGTGCAGGAACTTTTTATCAAAACAGAATAAAGGCGTCAGTCGCCAGAATTCAGAATTGAATTCTGTACGACTGGCGGATGAATAAGCTCTTTTTAGACCCCCGCTAAATCGTTCGCGCAGCGTCTCTGAAAGAGAAGATTTAGCGGTCTTCAATTAGTGGCGGGTCTGAATCCCCCACTTTCTTGTTCTGATACCATTTCTGTATGAAGCTGCGCTAAATTAAAAACAAGTGTGGGTTTGGTTTAAACGTTATGGGTCTGAGATTGGAAGTCGAGATTAAAGAAAGCCAAGAAGAATTGGAAAAAGCAGTAAAAGGTGCGAGGGAGGCAAGCAGCAAAGAGCGATTACAAATGCTCTACTGGCTAAAAAGTGGTCAACTCACAAGTCGCAGTGCGATCGCAAAACGTTTAGGACGCGATGTTGCAACCATAACACGTTGGTTAAGAAAGTATAAAGACGGGGGACGAAGTGGATTGCTATGTGTGAAACATGCGCCTGGTAAAGAGCCTATAGTGAGTGGAGAAAATTTGTCACGTTTGAAACAGCGATTGGAGGAGCCACAAGGATTTCACAGCTATAGTCAGATTCAACAATGGCTTGAGAGCGATCTGGGACTAAAGCTAGCCTACAAAACGGTTTATCAGCTTGTTCGCTATTGTTTGGGTGCCAAACTAAAAGTTCCTCGTCCCAAAAGCCGCAAACAACATCCACAAAGTCAGTCTCACTTTAAAAAAAACTCCCTTTAGGGGTTATGTAAAAATAAGTTGGTCAACCTTATATTTATTCGGCTCATTCAAGTTCTCGAGTAGAGGGGGCAGCGCCGGGTACGGCGCTGCCAAGGTTGACCAACTTATTCCTACATGGATGCTTAGCACTCAAATTCTTGCAAGAAGAATTTGGAGAAGGTCAGCGACTGAGATACATGTGCCAGGACGAAACCCGCCTGGGATTAAAGACTATTGCCGGACGTTTAATTACCGCTGCTGGTGTAAAGCCGATAGGTTTGAGTCAGTGGCAACGTGATAATTTTTACTTGTATGGTGTAATTGAACCTTTAAGCGGATATAGTTTTTTCTACGAGTTTTCCCATCTTGACGGGGATTGTTTTCAGAAATTTTTAGAGTTGCTGTCGGCAGAACTGGGCGAAGACGTTGCAGTTGTCCAGTTTGACCAAGGCTCTTTTCACACAGTTAAAACCCTTGACTGTCCAGAAAATATTATACCAATGTTCCAACCACCCCACTCTCCAGAATTGAACCCTATTGAGAGGTTTTGGGAGTTTCTTAAGAGCAGACTCCAATGGGAGAATTGTAAAACCCTTGCCCAACTACGTCAGAAATTAACTGAGATACTAGAAACTATTACACCAGAAGTGATTGTTTCTCTCACCTCATACGACTTTATTCTTGAAGCTTTATTTAGCGCAGCTTCATAAAGAATTGGTATGACTCCTGAATTCTGACTTCTGAATTCTTCTTCAAGACTCACTATAACTACGTTGTGATTGGTGAGAAAGCAGCAGATTTAATCAAAGCAACTCGCACTCGAAGAGCTTCGTAGAGAAGGTATGAATGAACACTGAATACTACGACGACATTGTGATTGGTGGTGGCAAAGCAGGCAAAACATTAGCATCTGCACTTGTGGCAGCCGGACGAAAAACTGCTTTGGTGGAACGCAGCTTAACCATGATTGGGGGTGGGTGCATCAACATTGCCTGTATTCCCACTAAAACGATGATGGCAAGCGCAGAGGTTGCCCATACCGTGCGGAGCAGCGCGGTTTATGGTGTTAAGACCAATGAATTTACCGTTGATTTAGCAGCAGTCATCCAACGGAAGCGATCGGTTGTGCTAGCTGCGCGTGAGATGAATCTACACAATTTAGAAGCGGCTTTGGGTAAAAACTTAATCATTGGTACAGCACGATTTGTTGATGCTAAAATGATCGAGGTCACAACCGTTGAAGGCAATACTCGTTTACTTGCCGCAGAACGATTGTTTATCAATACAGGTACGCAACCGTTGATTCCACCCGTACCCGGACTCAAAGAAACTGGGTTTTTTACGAGTGAGTCGATCATGGAGCTAGAACAGTTACCTGAGCATTTGATCTTACTTGGCAGTGGCTACATTGGCTTGGAGTTTGCCCAGATGTTTCGGCGCTTCGGCTCTCGCGTGACTGTGATTGGGCAGAGTGAGCAAATTCTGTCGCCGCAAGATCCAGATATGGCGATCGCCCTTCAAACGTTACTAGAACGAGAGGGGATTGAATTCCTGCTCAAGGCAACGGTGTTGAGCGTTGTTCGCGTTGGCAATGCGACCAAGCTTCAGATACAAATTGCTAATCGAGCAATAGAAATTCAAGGTTCGCATTTGCTTGTTGCCGTGGGTCGTGCGCCAACCACCAATTCCCTGAATTTAGCCGCTGCGGGTGTGGTAACGGATGCAAGTGGATTTATTCCAGTCAACGATCGCCTGGAAACAAATATACCGGGAATTTGGGCGTTAGGCGACATCAATGGAGGATCGCAATATACGCATATTTCGCTGGATGATTATCGCATTGTCAAAGCAAATTTGATTGATGGAGGCAACCGTAGCAGGCTCGATCGCTTAGTTCCTTCCTGTCTATTTATCGATCCAGAACTGGCGCAAGTGGGTCTGACCGAAACAGCAGCACAGCAACAAGGATATCCTATCCGTGTGGTAAAACTGGATGCCTCAGCGATTCCCAGAGCGAGAACTTCGGGTCAAACCGATGGATTGCTGAAGGCGATCGTGGATAGTGAAACTGGTCGTATTCTCGGTTGTTCCCTTTTGTGTCATGCAGCGGGTGAAGTGATTTCAACGGTGCAGATGATAATGCAGGCGAAGCTGCCCTACACGGTTTTACGCGATGGCGTGTTGACTCATCCTACGATGACTGAAGGGTTAAATTTGCTGTTCTCAAAGTTGTGAGGCAGCACTGTTCCGCTCTTGAGAGTCGGCATACCCGATGAAATTGCCAAAGCCGTTGTCTTTCTCGCTTCAGACGACAGCAGCTTTGTAAACGGCATTGAGTTGTTTGTTGATGGCGGTATGGCACAGATTTAAAGCGCTCAAAAAGTAAAACATTGTTGCCAGAAAACTTGAGTATGAGAAAATCACGTCTAAAATTTACCCTCCTGAAAGCCAATCGTCTGTATGTGCCTGCCTCCTTTTTTGGCATAATTCTAGGTTTGGTCGGGCTGGGAAACTGCTGGCGAGTGGCGAGTAAGATCTGGCACTTACCCGCCTGGATTGGCGAAGCGATTATGTTATTTGCAGTTGTGGTGTGGCTCGTATTGTTGCTTCTTTATGCCAGCAAGTGGCTGTGGGCGCGGGCGGAAGCGCTGGCGGAATTCAAGAACCCCGTTTTGTGTTGTTTTGTCGGTTTAGTGCCTGTATCTACGTTGCTGGTGTCGTTGGCGATCGCACCCTATGACCGTAAGCTCGCGGTTGCACTCTTCATAGTTGGCGTGATCGGTCAGTTAAGCTTTGGCGTATATCGTTCCGGGCAGTTGTGGATGGGCGGACGTAAGCCAGAAGCAACCACACCTGTGCTTTATGTGACGACAGTTGCAGGTGGGTTTGTCGGTACGATCGCTGCCAGTACTTTCGGTTATCGTGAGTGGGGTGCGTTGTTTTGTGGGATCGGGCTGTTTTCATGGCTCGCACTGGAGTCCATTATCATGCAGCGCTTGTATCTACTGGAAGCATTGCCTAAACCCCTGCGTCCAACGCTGGGCATTCAACTGGCACCCCCCACTGTCGGCTGTGTTGCCTACTTAAGCCTCACTAGCGGTCAGCCCGATATCTTTGCCCAAATGCTCTTCGGCTATGGACTGATGCAGGCATTAATACTACTGCGGTTGCTACCGTGGTTATGCCAACAACCTTTTTCAGCATCCTATTGGGGATTTACGCTTGGCGTTGCTGGCTTGGCGTTGGCACCCTTACGCTTTGTTGAACGCGGCATGACCGGAGCAATAGAAGGTTTGGCAGTGCTGTTATTTGTTGGTGCAAACATCGTGATTGGCAGCATTGCTCTAGGAACATTACGACTATTGCTGCGGGGCAAACTCCTTCCGCCATCAGCGCCTGAATTTACCTGAATCCAATCAATTGTCTAGAAAACCTCATCATATTGTTACTGATTAGGACTATCTACATGATTTTGTCGTTTGGAATTGTTGCTGATTGCTTGTCAATAGTTTCTTGGGTAACAGCTTAATTGTTTGCTATTCCGATTTTTCCATCCATCGCAACGAGATATGAGGAGATCAACATGACAACAACTACTGATCCCGATTTTGCAGCCCGTGAGGCACTACGCCTGCTCGGTTCCGATCCCGAAAACTGGGTGCCCGATCGCCCTGGCATCGATCACAATGTCACTATCATAGGTGGCAGTGGCAGTGGTAGCACCTTTGTATTTGCGCTACGGCGTGCTGGGATTGGTCGTGTGACTGCGATCGATGCAGCCGATGACGAGACTCATGCAGGCGTATGGCTGACGCGAGCGCGGATGGAAAAGCTCCGCACGCCGAAAAATGTGCCTGGCCCAGAACTAGGCATCCCAGAATTATCCTTTCAAGCCTGGTACGAAGCGCGGCATGATGCAAAAGCCTACGCGGCGATCGATCGCATTGGGCGAGTGACTTGGGCTGAGTACCTCAGTTGGTATCGGCATTTCCTCGGTATCCAGATTCGTTACCAGACGAAGTTGGTGAGAATTGAGCCAGCCGCAGGTTTCTTTTGCCTACACCTTGAGGTAAACGGTGTCCCACTCTTAGAGACTACGCGCAAAGTTATCTTCGCCAATGGTGTGGCTGGCACTGGTGGTGCATACATACCTCCGTTACTGGCTGACTTACCACGCAGGCTGTACGCACATACCGCCGATGCCATCGATTTTGAAGCACTGCGCGGTAAAACTGTGGCGGTGCTGGGTGCGGCGGCTTCAGCTTTCGATGCCGCAGGAGTGGCGCTGGAATCGGGAGCAAAAGCAGTACATCTGTTTGTACGGCGGCCTTTGATCCCGTCTCTACCAATAATTCGGGAACGGGACTACCCTGGTGCTTACTGCAACTTTCCCCAACTACCCGATGCAGTTCGCTGGTTCCAAGCTTGGCGCTTTCGTCAAGCAGGCTCCACACCATCACGGAACGCGATTGTGCGAGCGATCGCCTTCCCGAACTTTCATATCCACCTATCTGCAACTTGGAAATCGGCACGGGAAAAGGGCGATCGCATTGTCACCCAGGTGAATGATGATGTTTTCGAGTTTGATTTTGCGATCGCTGGCACTGGTTACTTTGTTGACCCCACAAAGCGTCCTGAACTAGCCGACTTTGCCCAGCACATTGCCCTCTGGCGCGATCGCTACGAGCCACCAGAAAACCTGCGCGACGACTATTTGGGGACGCACCCTTACTTCGGTAACGCCCGCGAATACCTAGAAAAAGTACCTGGCACTGCCCCTTATCTGAAAAACATTCACGTATTTAATCCTGCTGGTCTCGTCAGTTTCGGCTTGCCTGTTGGTGACATATTTAGCATCCGCCGCGACATACCTGCAATAGTATCGTGCATCAGTCACGACTTGTTCTTTGCGGACTGGGCGCATCATGAGGCACGTATCACAGGCGATATCGCCCCCGATTTTGAGAACTCGCTCTATGCTGCTGCGGTGTGGAAATAACCGAATATAAACTATTATTAGGTACTTACCTGCTATGAACACCCACACACTGAGCGCTAGGGACATTATTGGATCATCACCGTTGATTGCGATCAAAAACGAAGCACCACCCAAGCTGATTGTCGATCCACCGCTTCTTGAACCGCTAGCACAGGGACGCGTCTTTATCCAGTACCGGACGGAGAATTTGCGTGTGTTGCCAGTGTTTGGCAAAGGTGCCCTCGAAGTATCGCCGCGCATTGGGCATATCCACATCACCGTTGACGACGCGCCGTGGCACTTTGTTGATACCAGTGGCGAAACGATTATCCTGGTCGGACTGGAACCTGGTTCGCACAAGGTGCTGATCGAACTAGCTGACCCCATGCACAAAGTAATCACCAGTGAAACTATAAAGTTCACGCTGCCCGATCCTAATAAATCATGAAAAAACTAGACGGAAAAATCGCAATTGTGACGGGGATCAACGACCTGCCAATTCAGGAGAATGATCGTAAATATGACTAGTTACTAGGTCGTCGGGACGACGATCGTCCTGGATTGTCCGATTTCAATCTTTGAGCAGCTGGAGCAATATCTCTATCATCCAGTTTCTGTCCTGTAAGGAGTCCACTGTTATGGATACAAATAACGTGACTGCGAATAATGGCATCATCAGCCAGCCCAGTCCCTATTCTGTCACCGAAACCATTGATCGACTAGCAGCTATACTCCAGGCGAAAGGCATCACCATTTTTGCCCGCATCGATCAACAGGCAGAGGCAGAAAAAGTCGGACTCAGCCTGCGTCCAACGCAACTGTTGCTGTTTGGCAACCCCCAAGCTGGAACGCCTTTGATGCTGGCAGAACCGACGATCGCCCTAGATTTACCCCTGAAAATACTGGCATGGGAAGCAGCTGACAGCAAGGTCTGGCTGAGTTACAACGATCCCCACTACTTAAAGCAACGGTTTTCTCTCTCAGATGAATTAGTCAAGAACATTGCGGTGATTGCATCCTTAATCGAGCAAATCCTGAGAAAACCTGTAGCCTGAGAGACATCCTCAAAACGAATCACCCGACACCAGAGGATTGAATTTTATGGAAACCGTAACGTTAACTAAGCAAAGTACGTTATCACAATTTCATTGAAGATACTTTTATGACACATACACCATTGCTGGTAAAAAATGGTTCTGAATACCTAAAAATTTCAACACAAGTTGATTGTTCAGGTGATTTCTCCATCAATTATGCACTCACTACTGTCGCCCAAGAGGTTGCTGGATTGTTGCAACAGGCTTATCCAGTTCAAGCTGATAGCAGCAATCGCGCTGGAGTAATTGCAATTCGAGCGATCAAGCCAGAATACAGACAGGTCGTTACTACCGAACCGTTGACTGAGCGGGAGTTAAAGGTATTGCAACTGATTGTGGATGGGTGCAGCAATGATGACATTCCTTGATCAAATAAACTTCAGATACCATCGAAAAACTATGAAAACACTACTAAAACGATCAACAGTCCTGCTTGGACTCATGACGTGTGCAGTTGCCCAGTTCCCTCTATCCGCCTCAGCAGATTCAACGGCTGGCTTGATCCTCAGTTTGAAGTGTCCTAGCGAGTACACTGTGAATATTTGGAAACGCTATCGCTCTGGCGAGTTGCTCTATCGAGGGACAGGTCTGCTGGGAAATTTGAGCTTGGGCAAGGGAACGGAGGAAAATACAGGAGCCGCTCAAGTGTACAAGTTTAAGCGAGGCAACTATACCTATCAAGTCCTCGGTGGTAAAGGCAATCGTCAAGAACAAGGAACGTTACAGGTGTCTGAGAAAGATCGCTCGATTGTTAGCCAAACTTGCAGACGTGAATAGCAAATTTGATACAACCGCGATCGCACTCAAGCAGCAATTCGAGGGCTTTGATCGGGTCTTGCCTACTAAAAGTTGATGCTATTGAATTCTCACTCACAAGGAGACAAATCCATGTCAGACAAACACGAAGTTGTAAACATTTTTCCATCCCATGTTGAAGCGGAAGCTGCTGTATTAGAGTTGCAAAAAGCAGGCTTCGACATGCAAAAGATTTCAATCATTGGTAAGGACTACCAAACCGTTGAGCATGTTCGTGGTTTCCTTACCTGGAAAGATACCGCTAAAGCTGGAGCTGGAGAAGCAGGCTATTGGGGCACCTTTTTTGGTGGGCTGTTTGGCATTCTCACAGGGGTTGGTTTGCTGTTTATTCCAGGAGTTGGCCATGTAATTGTGGCTGGACATGTTGCCGGAGTGCTGGCAGGCTGGATCGAAGGGATGATTGTGGGTGGCGTAGGCGCTACTGTTGCTGGGGGATTAGTCGGTGCCCTGGTTGGACTCGGAATTCCCAAGGAGCAAGCCCTGAAGTACAAGACAGAAATCAAAGCTGGTAAGTTTATGGTGATTGTCTCAGGCACAAATGAGGAAATGGATCAAGCACAGCAAATCCTGCAAAACGCAGGTCATGAAGTTTCTCAACCCGTTGTTGCTTAACTTAATAGCAACACTTTTCACTCATTCATCTGTATACGCTGTCAAATTGTAAACATTACACCTAGAGGCAATTGCTATGCCGACTCCAAATATAAACAAGCTCGCTAGAGCCAATGGCAGCCAACCCTTGCTGCATCAGCACGGACACGAGATTCAACCGTATGGCAACTTAGTTAATCCGCCGATCACCCTTAGCCCTGATACTCGTCGCGAAAGCTGTACGCTAATCAATCAGATTTTGGCAGACACGATCATTCTCTATCACTTCTACAAAAAACATCACTGGATGATGCGCGGACATACGTTTTATCAACTACATTTGTTGCTCGACAAACACGCCAGTGAACAGATTGAGTTGATTGATGTGATGGCAGAACGAGTGCAAACACTGGGAGGTGTGGCAATCGCAGACCCACGCCATGTGGCCGAAGTCACCAAGATTAAGCGTCCTCCCAATGGTGTTGAAGAAGTCCCCGTGATGCTGTCGCGATTGCTGGAAGCGCATGAATTGATTATTACAGAACTAAGATCAGCGATCGACAAAACCGCAGCGAATCAAGACAGTGGTACGAATGATATGCTGGTCAGTCAAGTATTGCGAACGAATGAGCTACAGGTTTGGTTTCTAGCAGAACATCTAGTGGATACACCTCTAGTACGCAGCTAGAGCCTGATCATCATTTATCCCCTACTACAATCTTGGAGGAAAAAATGGCAAAAGTTGTTGGCATTGATTTAGGAACCACAAACTCTTGTATTGCTGTAATAGAAGGCGGAAAACCGCTGGTTATTGCAAACGCAGAAGGACAACGCACGACCCCCTCAGTCGTTGCTTATACGAAAACAGGCGATCGCCTTGTGGGTCAGATCGCTCGGCGGCAAGGCGTGTTGAACTCCGAAAATACTTTCTACTCCATAAAGCGTTTCATCGGTCGGAAATACGATGAAATCACGCGGGAAGCTAGCGAAGTTTCCTATAAGGTTGTGCGGGACAGTACTGGAAACGTCAAGATTGATTCTCCCGCTCTGAAGAAACAGTTTGCACCCGAAGAAATCTCAGCACAAGTTCTGCGGAAATTAGTAGACGATGCTAGTAAGTATCTTGGCGAGAAAGTGACTCAAGCCGTCATTACTGTTCCCGCATATTTCAATGATTCGCAGCGGCAAGCAACTCAAGATGCAGGCAAAATTGCTGGATTAGAAGTGCGTCGCATTATTAACGAACCAACCGCCGCTGCACTGGCTTACGGTTTAGATAAAAAAAGCAACGAGACAATTCTTGTGTTTGACTTAGGGGGTGGAACCTTTGACGTTTCCATTCTCGAAGTGGGCGATGGAGTGTTTGAAGTCAAATCGACCAGTGGCGATACACACTTAGGGGGCGATGACTTTGATAGAAAGCTTGTGGATTGGATGGCGAGCGAATTTCAACGGAACGAAGGTATTGATTTACGCAAAGATAAGCAAGCCTTGCAACGTTTAAACGAAGCGGCTGAGAAAGCTAAAATTGAGCTTTCCAGCACCACACAAACCACGATTAATCTTCCCTTTGTGACTGCAACCCAAGAAGGGCCTAAGCACCTTGACTTAACGTTAACAAGAGGTCAGTTTGAGCAGATGTGTGCAGATTTGCTTGATCGCTGCCGCATTCCAGTTGAGCAAGCCCTTAAAGATGCCAATCTTAACAGTGCGGCTCTCAATGAAGTGGTGTTAGTCGGTGGATCGACTCGGATTCCGGCAGTACAACAACTTGTGCGCCGGATGACGGGCAAAGAGCCAAATCAGGGCGTGAATCCTGATGAAGTGGTTGCAATCGGAGCTGCGATTCAAGCAGGGGTGCTGGCGGGTGAGGTGAAAAATATCTTGCTGTTGGATGTTACCCCGCTTTCTCTAGGGGTGGAAACAATGGGCAGTGTGATGACGAAAATTATTCCGCGAAACACGACGATTCCTGTGAAAAAATCAGAAACCTTCTCAACGGCTGCGGATGCTCAACCCAATGTCGAAATTCATGTTCTGCAAGGTGAGCGGGAACTTGCTAACGACAACAAGAGCCTCGGAACATTCCGACTGGATGGAATCCCGCCTGCTCCCAGAGGTGTGCCACAAATCGAAGTGACATTTGACATTGATGCTAATGGACTCTTGGCAGTGACCGCTAAAGATCGAGCTTCGGGGAAAGAGCAATCTATTACCATTACAGGCGCTTCTACGCTGGATAAAGGCGACGTGGAACACATGGTGCGAGATGCCGAAACTCACGCAGAAGAAGATCGCAGACGGCGGGAGCAAATTGATACCAGGAACAACGCAGATGCACTTGCTTATCAGGCTGAAAAACAACTACAAGACTTAAACGGACAAGTTTCGGATGTTGATAAAAATCGGGCCCAAGAATTGATTAACAGTCTGCGTGAAGCGCTCAATCAAGAGAACTACGATCGCATGCGATCTCTTACACACGATCTGCAACAAGCTTTGATGCAGATTGGTAGCGCTATTTACGCTCACGCGAACACCAATGCAGGTACTCCAGATTCTGCCCCTCAAAGCAGTGATGATGTAATCGATGCTGATTTTGTGCAATGACATGCGATCAAGAGGTCAGTGATGCCAACTTCGACAGACTTCAAAGACTACTACGTTATTTTGGGAGTCAGCAAAACCGCAACTCCTGAAGAAATTAAGCGGGCTTACCGCAAGCTGGTTCGTAAGTATCATCCTGATCTCAATCCTGATAGTAAAGACGCAGAAGAAAAGTTCAAAGATCTGAACGAAGCTAACGAGATACTTTCCGATTTAGAGAAGCGGCAAAAATACGATCAGTATGGTCAGTATTGGAACCAAGCAAGTCACAGTGGAACTTCTTCGCCTCAACAAGGCTCTCGCACTGCAACTGAAGACTTCGATCAATATAGTGACTTTGATTCGTTTATCAACGATCTGCTGGGCGGGTTAGGAAATCGAGGTCGAGCAGGACACAGAACCTACAGCTATCAAACTACGCCAAGCGATTTTGGTGAAGGATTCCGCACTCAAGCTCCTGCACCGGATACGGAAGCTGCGATCGCGCTCACTTTTTCTGAAGCATTTCACGGTGTTCAGAAGCATCTGCAACTGGACGATGAAACCATTAAGGTTCGTATTCCCGCAGGCGCAAAACCAGGTAGTCAAATTCGGATTAAGGGTAAGGGTCGTCTTAGCCCATTTTCGCAGCAGCGCGGCGACTTGTATCTCACGATCAAACTCTTGTCGCATCCCTTCTTCCGATTTGAAGGGGATAATCTCGTTTGCGATGTGCCGATTCGACCAGATGAGGCAGTTTTAGGCGCGGAAATTAGCGTCCCGACACCTGATGGCAGCGTCACTGTGAAAGTTCCAAAAGGCGTGCGATCCGGTCAGTCACTCAGACTACGCAGCAAAGGCTGGGTAATGCCGAAAGGAGGACGAAGTGATTTATTTGCCAAACTGCAAATTGGCGTAAATATAGCGGTGCGATGTAGAAGTTGAGTGTTAAAGGATGAAACAAATCCTTTCAAAATGAGTGGAGAGCCAACTCTCCCGGTGGAGTCTGTCCCACTGTCCCCACGTAAAAGAGTCATTG
>JAESGT010000112.1_pt1 | contig 19886 bp, 16 predicted proteins | sample 9266261 | NCBI WGS metagenome assembly JAESGT01 (sample SAMN15741584, study PRJNA653494) | algae metagenome | isolation source: Pelatocladus maniniholoensis HA4357-MV3 and co-occurring heterotrophs from... | place: USA: Maniniholo cave near Haena, Hawaii | collected 2009-07-28 | reverse complement strand
AAAGGACATAATCTCGCTACTTTGCTTGTCACAGCACGTTACGCAATCAACACTGATGATTAAAAGTTAACAATTATTAGTTAACAGTTATCAGTTACGAGTTTGCAATAGTTGCAATAGTTGGGAGACTCTACTTCCAAAACCTTGTTATACCAATTCAATTAATGATTGCAACACATCCTTGGTTCAAGACGCGATTCATCGCGTCTCTACAAGGTCTATTTGTCGCATTCTTTTTTCAAAATGGTATTACCAGGTTGAATGACCAATGACTAATGACCAATGACTAATGACCAATGACTAATGACTAATGCGATTTTAACAACCACGGTTGCTATAACGCTGTCAAATCAACTCGTTGTAACAGTGAAGGTAGGCATTTGTAATTAAGAGCAGAAATTATCAACTCTGAGATCCCGCCAAATATTCACAGACTTGCAAACAGAGGGTAAAAATGGGATGTATTGCCGCCAAGTAAGAAAATTCAAAACAGTATTTCTTAAATATTACTTACTAAATTGGGGGTAGATACAGCATGGATAACACAAAGGGCAATTACGCTATGCGTTATGCTTCAGGATGTTTATTTGGGCTTGCTTTTGGTGATGCACTAGGTGCAAAAACTGAGTTCTTGTCCGTTACTGAAATTTGCCATCGCTACCCACCTCGTGGGCCACAAGAAATTGAAGGAAATCCAGCGCGTGTGACAGATGATACCCAGATGGCATTGGCAGTGGGAGAGGCGTTAATGAATACGACAACAGCTAATCTAACCGCAGCAACTCTGGAAACACCACTCAGGAATGCTTTTATTAAATGGTGGCGTAGTCCAGATAATAATCGCGCTCCCGGTATGACTTGTTTAAAGGCTTGTAGTCAATTGGCACTCGGTATACCTTGGCAACAAGCTACGCAAGTCAATTCTAAGGGTTGTGGTGCTAATATGCGGGTAGCACCTGTAGGATTACTACCATTAGGGGAAAAAGGTGCAAACGCAGCCACTCGTGCAGCGATCGCTCAATTTCAAGCAGCATTAACTCACGGTCATCCAACAGCCCTTGCAGCCTCAGATTTGACAGCTAGTGCAATTGCCGATTTAGCCGCTAGGGGAGATCCACAAGGACTTATTTCTCGACTCCGCAGCTATGCTCTTAATCAGCGAACTGTCTACCATGCCGACTGGCTTGGATCGCTTTGGCAACAACCCTATATCAACACTCAAGAGGAGTTTATCAGTCGGGGATGGGATGAGTGTCTAGCAGTACTTGACCGCCTTGATGCGGCGTTGGTAAATCCAAAGCGTGATGCAGATCCGTGTGAAGCAACAGGAGAAGGTTGGATTGCAGAGGAAGCTTTTGCCACTGGTCTATTGTGCTTTTTGCTGTTTCCTGAAGAACCATTGGTTGCACTGCGTCGAGCTGCATTAACAGCAGGTGATTCCGACTCCATTGCTTGTCTGACCGGTGCTTTTGCTGGAGCTTATATGGGAATGGCTGCATGGCCTGAAGATTGGATAGTTCGCATTGAATACCGCGATCAAATAGCAGCATTAGGCCAACTATGGGATTGAATGAATATCTACTTTTTTGAAACGAGAATAGTTTATGCTCCCAAGGAATTTGTGCAACAAGCTGCTGCACAATTTACTCATTTGGGTAAGCCTCAGCAAAAATCCGCGATGGTAAAGCCGTAATGGGAGCCAAATCATCCGACCCTGTTTGGGGCTTCTTCATAATCCCCTCTACTTATTTAAGAAATTTAGAACTAATTTTAGAGGTACTAAAAAGTAGACCAATTATTTTAATGCTCTGGAGTTACAAAGAAAGGCAGAGGGTCGAGGGCAGAAGGCAGAAGGTAAGAAGTATCAATTAAAACTTTAGTTATGAGTATAAAGCCCACTAAGGAAGAAAATGTATTTCGAGATGCGTAGCGCGATGAAATACGGCATCCTTGTTTCAATCCCACGTTTTTAGACGTGGGTTCCCTTCTGCCTTCTGCCTCCTGCCTTCTGCCTTCATGAACTCAAACGTATCATTATGGCTGAATGCCAGCAGTTGTTTCACTAATTGCTTCTCTAACTGAAATTTCGCATTTTTTACAGGTAATCGCTCCTGTGCGCTTTTGACATCATCTACACAAAAGCGAATCTTACCCACAGTTTGTTCAAGGATAGGTGCTAGTACTGTTATCAGCTAACTCGACTTAATATTTTCATAATGTCATAAAAAATAATGCACCAATGCTTTGGTTGATTGCACAAAATAAAATTTGAACTTGTGCAGATGGGCATTTTATTACTGATAAAGGACTGAGCAAGAATATCTAACTACGAACAAAGATCAACATATATTTTCATAATTTTGTGTATTCCGTATACCACTGCCAAAAAAGATGCTAGAAGACTTAAATATTCCATCAGAGACAATTTTATTTTTGAGTTGTGCGATCGCAATCTGGTACAAACGCTCTCCACCCCTATTGTTCCGTTCCAGCTTTTTTCTAACCGCATAGATGTAGGAGCGAACCGGGAGTTACTCTACTACTGCAAGCTCTAAACGCTTCACTCCTTCAGAGAAAAAGGCAGTTGCAACCCGATCGCCCAAGGTCCGATCCACATCAATCATGGGTGTAGATGAAAGCGTGAGGGTGAGGCAATCGCCCAAGGTCGCAACTCCAACAATCCGCCCTAGATCCACACCTGACATGACAACAGGTGCATGGAGTGCTTCAATCCGAATGTTGCCGTATTGTTGAGCCATATCGATGCGACCGAGATTTGTGACGGTCAGTTGACAGGGATATTGCGATTGCAGTTCTTTAACAAAGGCGGTGGCATCGGTTAGATTCGCCATTGTGGGTTGTCGAAGTTGGCGCTCCTCGACTAAATGCCGAGCAGTGTCGATTTGTGAGAGTTGAGATTTGACAGATCGAGCAACATCCCAAAACGCGGAATCCGCCATTCGGGAATGAGTCGTCATACACAAGCAAATATAAAGCCCAACTCCATCTGGCATTGGCAAGGATAGCTGCGATCGCACATTGACAGGATGCAAACATCGCATCACATCTCTGGGTTTAACGTCTTGTTGGGCGAGCGCGAGCAAGAATGCCGCGCTAATTGCACCGTGTACGGTTGTGCGTTCGGCTCGACTGCGTTGGATCAGCTTCTGGGTGAGTTCGGGAGATAGGACAACGTTGCGAATATGAGGGTGGGGACGACGAGACAGGGGTGGTAGATAGTCCTTGGGTTTAGGAGAAGCTTTTGGACACGGTGCGATGCCAGATATCGCTGATTCGAGCGATAATGCCGCAGAAAAGTTCGATCGCTCAAATGTTTTGCCTCCTAACCCTTGGACAATATCTCGCATTAGATAAATACCCGATAACCCATCTGCGATCGCATGATGGCAAATAATCATCAGTTCGGATTCAGTCCGCGATTGCAGCAGCACGACTCGCAGTAAGGGTGCAACCTGCCAATCCAATGAGCGAGCAAGTTCGACTTCGAGTTCTGCTTGCCAGTGCTGATCGTCCGTTCTCGCGACCAGCCGCAGCGGAATCTCGTCGTCGGCTTCAACAAATTTAGGCTGTCCGATCGCATCAGTAACGATGCGGACTCGAAGTAGCGGATGGTGTTGCTGAACTTGCCTAAGCACCGTCGAAAGTTGATCTAAACTAAACTGCCCCTGAAGTTTGGCAACGGTAGCAAAATCCATTGGATAAAATTGGTTGTAAAGCCAATATAAATGTTCAAATGCGCCTAAATACCTTTCCATGAGGAACTCCTATTGGTTGTGTTGCTCCCAAGTGATGGTGCTGTCAAAAATCAGATTTTAAACAGATTCAAGAGAAACACATCCACAAATCCAGAAATCAATTGCATTCGTACTAGGTCTAATCGTAAGGTAATCAATAACCGCAAACATATGGGTAGCTTAAGTAGGTGGGTAATGAGTATGGCTAAAGCGAAGAAATCGGAAAACGTTCCCAATACGATGCTCTCAAAGTTCGATGCAATTGTAGCGATAACGGATGATTTTGCCAAACAGCATTTGAACGATGAATATGCCCAATTGATTCGCTTTGCAACAGCAGCTTTGTGTCGCAAAAGACCATCTCCCCTCTGTCCTGGTTCTTAGCCTCACAATTAAATTACCCTCGCAAACGTCCACTTAGCCACAAATTAAAATTTTTGATTTGCCTATTGATAAGATTAATAAATTATAGCTATAGCCATCAAGATTAGGACATAGACTATAAGAGTTCTCATTGCGTCTATCAAATGTTAACGTCCTAACAAAAATGGCTACGGCTATACTGTTATTGCTTAAAAATAAAGCTATGTGCGATATTTATCTTCATGCTTGCGAAAGAAACCCTGAAGCTAAAAAGGCATAATAGCTTAACGCATTGGCATATTGTATGTTTAGCAATTTTTTAACGTGCGATCGCTCTGCTTGAAGAAATGGGCAGGACAGAACGTGGCAGTACAAATTACACTTCGATGTACTCAATCGCCTGCTTGAACATCGCAAGAAGTTCCCCTTGAAGTTGCCCAAGGGATGATATTTAGTGCTTACGAATACGCACAAAGCTTAGGATTTCAACCACACAAAGACTTTTCTAAGTCGCGCTCACACATCGGACAATGGGATGGCAAAATTCGTATTGAATGCGGTCGTAACGGAAAACCATGCTATGTTAATGGACCCCACGACAACCCCAAAAAAATCATTGAAACCCTCAACAAAAGTAGGGGTGAAGGTAATTTTGATTTTATGATTGGTTCACCCCCGATTGAAGATGATTTTTGGTAAATACTATTCATTGGATGATTCTGTGGCATAGAGCCTGAAAATTTTGGGGAGCAGCTCAAGCTTTGTTTTATCAGATTGATGCTCCGAAGACTAGCTGCTAGCTAGAAAAAAGATATCAAATGGGTTCTATACACTCTTTTTGATTTTCAGGTGGTAAGCCCAGTTTTTTCCGAAATTCTGAATCGTAACAGGCTTGCTGCCAATTTTTGGCGGCTTTAACTTGTTCAGGTGTTAGGCTTTTGACATTACTAAGATTGGTGCATTGTTTGTTCTTTCCAGTAAATTTTATACAACCGAACTTAGCATTTTTGAGGTTAGTATCTTGAAAATTGGCCTGTTGAAAGTTAACGCCTTGAAGGTCAAAATGTTGGAAGTTCGCACCTCGAAGATCAGAATTTTGGAAGTTCGCACCATAAAGTTTAGCCCCTCGAAGATTAGTACTCATCACCTTGAAGAACTCGATTTTGATTTCCCTGCATCACATTTTGAGGTGCAGAAATATCAGCCTGTTGCGTGGAATTTACATCAGGCTGTTGTGGTTCCAAGTTCTCAGGTGGCTGACTCATAAATCAGTCCTACAATCCCAACAGATGAGAACCAGCCGCCGCTCCCAGCCAGCTTGCAACTCTCATAATCATCGGCTTGGCAGAATTCCAAAGTTTTTTACTAGAATCCACAGTTTTAGTAGTTTTTTCAAGCGTTTCTGCCACATTTGTTAAACGCTCTAATGCTCGTTTTTTATTTGGTTCTTCTTTATCTGTGGCATTCTTAGCGGCACTCAAATCTTCAATTACTTCTTCTTTAGTATCTGCTGGTAATTCCGCACCTTTAATCAAAGTTTCCAGTTGAGCCAGTAACTTGACAACATCCTCTTTAGTGAGCGGTTCAGAGGTATCTGCACCCACTTGATTTTGTTGTGTAACTTGATTATTGTCACCAAGGACAGCCTGATTATTATCTCCCTGAACTGCGCGGTTGTTATCACCTTGAACGTTGTTAACGTTACCGCCAACTGAACCACCAACCCAAAAGCCGCCGGGATTGTTAGTCATAGTACCTGCATCTATATTAGTTTCTTGTGTTTGTTGATTATTGTCGCCCTGAGAAGCTTGCATCCCACCATATACGTTACTACCACTAACACTTTGAGAAATTCCGCTAGGATTGTTAGTCATAAAGCCTACCTGCTCAACATTTGAATAAAAACTAGGGCGCTCTAACGCCGTAATTACCATATTTTCTAATCTAGAAATTTGATTTTCTTTTTCTGCTACTAATAACTTTATTTCTCGTGCTGTTAAGGCTTTTATCTCATTGTAAGTATCAAAATATTCTGCACTTAATTCAGACTTATCAGCAGTTTCTGCTGTCTTGGCTCTAAGTAAAAACTTATCCTGACCCCGTTTTTCCATTGCCACAATTTCTAATTCGGCATCTGGATTGTTTTCGGCTAGTTGTTTGAATGCGATCGCAATAGCACGAGGGTCAACACCTTGGTTGTGGTAGAGGTCGAGGGTGTCAACTAATGGTTTGATAAAATCTCCAAACTCTCCATCTGCAAAAACTTCTTGACTGTTGTCAGGTTTGCGGAGAGGGTCGGGGTTTTCTTTAGTCGGAAACCGCATATAAACATATTCGCATCTGACAGAGTTAAACTTCGTATCGCTAGTAATACCCCAATCTTCGATGTATGCTCCTGTAAGCGTCGCACCCGTAAAGTCTGTTCCGTCTAGTTGCGTCTGCTTGAGTTTTGCTCTAGATAAATCAGCGTCTTGCAAATTGGCTTCACTCAAATCTGCGCCAATAAAACTGGCATCAACTAAGGAAGCTCCACGCAGATTGATACCCCGCAGGGATAGACCATCGAAGTTTTTGTCAATTCCGTCTCCTGTAATTACTAGTTGTCGCAAGAGTGGTTTCAATAAATAAGTATTTCCCAGACGCGCGCGCTCAAGCTTTTTAACCTCAGACCAGCAGGTTCGTGTCAAGATTGCATCTGTTAAATCTGTACTTTTGAGTGTTGCACCAATAAAATTGGCATCTGTTAAATTAGCACAGCGAAAGCAGGTTCCCCCTGTCGCAGCAACTGCAACTGCAATTGTTTGGATTAAAGTAAACTTTTCGTCTCCAGCTAAGGTTCGCCAACTAATGTAACCACTTAGAAACACAACGGGAGCAGTCCCCGCAAGAAACTGGCTCATACCAACAGCTACAGCCATAACCCCACCAGCTAAAACCCCAGCCACAGCCACAATCCCAGTCATGGCTATACTAGCAGTTTTAGTTTCTGCCAAAAAACCAGCCATAGTCGCAGCCACAGCCACAGCTATAGAGCCTGACCCAAGCCCAACTAAAGCCCCAGTCGCAGCCGCAGCTATACCTACAGCACCAGCCGCCGGCACAATTCCATCCATAGCACTAGCCGCAGCCCCAATAACAGCTATAGTCCCAGCTCCAATCACAACCATAGGCAAAGTAAAAGCTTTTAAAGCTACCTCTAAACCCCGGCGAACGACCACAATAAAGAAGACTGCAAACATTGCCAGAACGATGACAATGCACAGAATTGTGTAGAGTTGACTGAGTAAGACTTTTGTACTCAAAATAAAGACAAAGAAACTACTGAAAGCTAATACTGAAGAAAAGCCTGTTAGTGCTGATATAAGTAATGAGATGCTGACTAGGCTAATTACCCAATTCCATTGTAGCCCTGCTATAGCATGACTTAAGTTTGCCCCTATGAGGATGGCATCAGTAAAATCTGCACCTCGAATATCTGCATAACTAAAGTTTGCCCCTTCAAGATTTTGACCTTTAAAGGAGCGACCACGGAGATTTTGTCTAGAGAAGTCCAGGCGCATAATTGCAGGCAGAAGATGGACTTAATCTTCTTATACAGGAATTAAGACGGAAATTTCCCAATTTCACAACTAAATTCCACAACAACACACCCCAGGTGCGATCGCTTTGGTTAAATTCAATTGTTAGACTAGCGATCGCTCCAAAACTTACCTTGCCTCTCAGTTTCGTCGCATTAGTGCACGAAGGGGTAAAAAGCGCGCTGCCGTGGCAGTCGCACGGATACTGTTGGCGAATGTACTACATATTTGTAAGCCAAAGTATTACGTAAGCTCAAACCTTCAATCTGTCGTTGTGGCTTTTAATTGTAACACTTTTGTTTATGCTTTTGTAACACTTTCGCCAACAGTATCCGAACCTTCTATTTACGCCGTCAACCAAAATAGCAAGTTTGGTTGCTGAATCGGCAATTAAATAAGTATATGTACTTGTTTCTGGATCAAATAGTTGTCGAAATAACATGATAGCTAACTCAAAGTACAAGCGGTTCTGTTAAGAGCGCGCTTTCGCCCCCAAGGCGCACCTCGACGGCTGGGCATTTTATTATTTGGAGATCCCTTAGCACATCTTTTAGCACAAAACATTACTATTTCGGAGATGTCTAATGTTAAGAATACTACGCTCGCACAATTGTAATAGAACGCCCATTGTTAGTAGTTGTAACTTCAGTACTCAAACGTTCTTCTATTGGTAAAGCCTTGGCGCGTAAATCAAAAATAATCAACCAACCAAAGTTTAACCCCAACCTTGCCAAATAGGAATCTAACTGCTCAATTCCTGATTCGGTTGGATCTCTTCTTTTATCCCGCCAAGCTTTTAATTCGATTCCCAATGTCACATTCCCATATCTTAAACATAAATCCATGCGATCGCGCCCAATCGCATATTCTCGCTCTAAAGTTCCACCTCCATTAACTACCCGATGCAAAAATGCCATTAGTACTAGATGCGGTGCGATCTCATGGTAGGCTGCACTACCAAGTAATGGTTCCCCATGTTGTCGCCAAAATGTTAAAAACGCCTGCAATAAGACATCCGTATCTAGCTCTCCTGATGGGGTTAGCCAAGTCGGACTGATGCGGGGTAAACTATCTTGAGTTCCTTGTGCCAAAACACGAGGAATCACCTCGCGGTAAATCGAATTTGCTATCGTTAGCCCCCCAGCTGGGTCGCGTCGCAACAGTCCCAAATCAAGCAAATATTGTCGATCATCAGCTGGAGTATCTCCTAATGTTTGTCCTGCAAGTATCGGTTCAATGATTGCTTTTACTCGCTTGTCCCGCAGTCGTTCTGCAAGAGAATCAAGATGAGTATCTTGGCGTGCGATTAATATTTCCTTCGCTTTTAAAATATCTTCCCGTGTAATTGCCACATTTGAATCGCTGACCATGTTTTCTACAACTTCTTTAGCAAGAGCATTTACTAACCAAGGTTGTCCTTGAGTTAAATCAAAAGCTGTATCGATTGCTTGGTCTGTAAAAACTTGTCCTGTGTCGTCAGTATGTTGCTGGTATAATTGCTCTACTTCAGTGGCATTAAAATCTCTTAATGTCAGCGAGCTTACTTTTATATTAAAAGGACTAGAAGTATTTAAGCGATCGCTACCGCCAGAGGCAAATTTATAATCGCGTACATCTCGTAAGCCTATTAATCCAACGCTCTTGGGAAAATTTTGAGGACGGACGGGATAACCGTCACGTAACTGTCGCAAAATCGAAATTAGTGCTTCATCCTGTAGCGAGTCAATTTCATCGATAAATAGCACTAAAGGTCGTGATGATGCTTGTGCCCAAGCCTGTAAAGCAGCTTGAATTCGTCTTCCTGGTGAGGCTTGTTCCCAATTATCGGGGGGATATAAATCTGGGGGTAAATACAACCGAGCACGCGCTCGCCAAGAATCAAGGATAGCTAATTCGGCTGTTCCAGGGTCATGGCTAAATGGTGCGCCTACTTCCGCAGATACCATGACTGCCGTATAGCGTCCACTTAGAGTCAACTGTTTTGCCAACGCTAGCATTGCGGTGGTTTTACCTGTTTGGCGCGGTGCGTGAATTACAAAATAGTTACGTTGTTCTATCAACCGCGACAAGTTCGGCAACCTCACTGTGGGCGGTAGCATGTAGTGAATGTCAGCTTGACAGGGGCCTGCCGTATTAAACCAACGAGACATAATGATATTAGACACAACGGGCTGCATCAAGTTTAGCTTGAAAGAGGTTTTTTAAGTTTGCCTTCCACCAATAGTGCGATGGTGCAAAGCACCGCTCCCTACAGGAGCATCGCACTCATTAATCGCCAGCTTTACTCTTTCATAATCCCCTCAATCTCTAGTTGCGGTGGCTGTGGTGGTTGCGTGAGTTGTCCAACAATTACTCCTACTCCAACCAATCTCATCAGGCAACCAACGATAAGAGATATTGGCACTTTTGAAATCGATACAGCAGATGCATAACGATTAAAAGCCACCTGTACCATCAAAAATTGCCACGGATTTAAATCAAAATACTCTCGACTTTTTTCTAACTTAACGCTCTTTCATCACTCTAGCTAGAGGAAAATATGATATCTCAATTTTATCCAGAGTCGAATAAAATATAACATCGCTTTTCCCAATATATTCCCACAATTGAGAAAAATATTAGCTCTTCAGTACACAGTTGCGGTTGATTGCGAACTTAATTTTGTTTTGATCGCCTAATTTGTAGAGGTTGCAGTCGAAGCAATAGGGCAGTCCCAAGTCCCCAAGCTGCATTTACAAGCAAACCCGTAACAATGACAGGAATTTGCCCTCCGCCGGCGAAGGGTAATCCTTTCAGCGGTGCAACGATAAATAGAGACACTCCTGTCGGCGCTAAAGCACCAAAAATCAATGCAGTTAGCCAGTAATTATGATTTGGAAGCAAATGAAAAACAGTCGCACCCAAACCAATTCCCCAAATACCTCCCCAGAATGCCAGCGACCAGAGTCGGGGAATACCAAAGGGTTGGGTAGGATTCATTTGGAATGGGGGGAAGGGAGCAAAACCAATCCAGTTTAATATGGCGAGCATGGCTTGGTGAAAAACCACGGTCGAGATAAATCCAGCTACAAAACAAAAGAGAATCCTTGAGAAAGTGCGTTGAGACATGTTTCTCCTACCCTGATTCATTGGTAACTTCTTCTCCTTGCCCTTTGCCCAAAAACTCCAGAGCGCAAGTGGCGTGGAGTTTTTTATAAACCAGCCATCATCCCCCCATCAGCTAATATTGATGTACCTGTAATGTATCTTGATTCTTCAGAAGCTAAAAATAGAGCAACTTCGGCAATTTCTTCCGGTGTGGCAATTCTTTTCAAACCATCTATTATTGATTGTAACCGTTCAGGGGGGTAGAAAGGCGATCTCATTCATTTTTCTGTCTACTGACTTTGTTTATAGAAGCGCGATCGCACTCTTATTAATCGAAATGAAGAAAGCAGAATTGGGGATTTTCGGAATGTTGTTGTGCGTACTCTTTCAGTTCTTTGGATTCCTTGTCGGACAAGCTGTAGTATCGAACGCCGTCGTCGCAAATGTTTTCCGGTGATACGTTGTACTCAATTTCTAGTCTTCCGTCCTTAGTCTGATAAGGATAATCCCCATCCTGCAAAAAGAAGACATCCTAAAAAGCCCAAAAAATGGATTAAGGATAAATATTTCCAGTCTATTGAGGGGCGAAATTGGGTCTTCTGTGGAGAACTTATTTCTAGTCCAGGTAAAACCCAGACTATAAAATTATTCTCTGCTGCCAGTGTCCCTATTAAGCGGCACTTTAAAGTACATGGAGAAGCTAATCCTTATGACCCTAACTGGGAAGAGTACTTCGAGAAACGTCTTGACCTAAAGATGGAAGACAACCTTAAAAGTAAGCGAACTCTGCTTCATCTATGGAAAGAACAAAACGGCATTTGTCCTGTTTGCGACCAGAAAATTACTAAAATTACTGGATGGCACAGCCATCACCTGGTTTGGCGAACACATGGTGAAACTGATGGCGCACAAAACCTTGTACTGCTCCATCCTAATTGTCACCGACAAGTCCACAGCCAAAATTTACAGGTAGTGAAGCCGCGTCCACAATCGGGCGTTTGAAATGCTTGAGCTAACTGAGGGGAAACTTTCAAAGGTTAGTTCGCGCACCGAGGGGATGGCGGTAACGCTATCTTCTTACCCGACCTGCGGGGTGGCAACACCCCAATGTTACCAGACCAATTTAATTTTTATATTTCTGTTGTTGTTTGACAGTTGGCAGCATTTGATTGACTTTATGCTCTCTGAGAGAGCCATTTCCTCTACCACTGACTCATCCTAAATTTTTGAATTTGGAATTGCTGCTCCTGATGGGAGAGCAAGGTAATCGGCTCCGTCATATTGCAGTGCTGGGTGGTTACACTCACCATATCGCTCTTGCCGTCGCGCGACTTCGTAAAGACTTTAAGGAGCCGATCAAGATTGAAAACATTGCACGTGAGCTTGGCATGAGTGTTTCAGGCTTCCACCATCACTATGAGACTTTTCTCCTTTGAACATCTCTGCAATATTCTAATAGACAGTCCAAGAAATTGCGGCGGATTTTTTCATCATTGCATAAGGTAAATAACTCTTCAAATTGATCTGCAATCAGTAACACACGATGGTTAGGATGGTTTTGTTGAATTTTGGCAATGACATCAACAACAAGAGCATCGCCATTACAGAAGTAATTCGCCAACTTGCGTGTTTGGGCTATCTGATCCGTGTCATCCAAATCTGGTGTGTAGAGTGGAACTAATGCTTCAGCCAGAGCGTAAAAAGGTTCAGAACCAGGGCGGAAGTGAGTAAATAACCAATGACCCTGTTGTTGCAATTTTGGTACTAATCCGGCCAAAACCACAGAAGATTTACCGCTTCCTGATGCACCCAGCACAGGAATAAAATTACGGGTTTTAGTTGCCTCAAACAGTTCTTCTATAAAAACTTCTCTGCCAAAAAAGTATTCAGCATCATCTGGACTAAAGTGAAATAAGCCACGATAAGGGCATGGCAGTTTTTCATCAGTAGAACCATCTTCGGCAGGTTTAACAGAAGCGTAACAAATATCTTCACGGTAATAATAATTGGTGATGTGGATATTTTGGGTACTGTTATTACCTTGAACTACTGTATTGTTGTCACCTAAAACAGATTGATTTTCATCACCTTGAAGAACTCGATTTTGATTTCCCTGCATCACATTTTGAGGCGTAGAACTATCAGCCTGTTGCTTTGAATTTACATCAGGCTGTTGTGGTTCCAAGTTCTCAGGCGGCTGGCTCATAATTCAGTTTTACAATCCCAACAAATGAGAACCAGCAGCCACACCTAACCAAGTTGCAATTTTTACAATAATGGGCTTGGCTGTTGTCCAAATTTTCTGACCTGCCTCTACACTCTTGCTAGTTTTTTCAAGTGTTTCTGCCACACCTGTTAAACGGTCTAATGCACGTTGTTTATTTGGTTCTTCTTTATCTGTGGCTTTCTTAGCGGCACTTAAATCTTCAACTATTTCTTCTTTGGTATCGGCTGGTAATTCGGCCCCTTTAATCAAAGTTTCCAGTTGAGCCAGTAACTTGACAACATCTTCTTTAGAGAGAGATTCAGAGGCATCTGCACCCACTTGATTTTGTTGTGTTACTTGATTACCATCACCCAGGACAGCCTGATTATTGTCACCTTGCACTGCGCGGTTGCCATCACCTTGAACGTTGTTGACGTTGCCGCCAACTGAACCACCAATTGAAAATCCACCGGGGTTGTTTGTCATAGCACTTACCTCTTCTACTTGAATATTTGAATAAAAACTAGGACGCTCCAGCGCCGTCATTACCATAGTTTCTAAACTTTTGGTCAAAACAGCCAAGGCTATTAACACATAACAAGCTAAAAACCATCTGGCTTGGACTACGGGTTTCAACGGTTGGGCATATCCAAGAAAAAAGCATAATAAAGCTGATGCCATACAACTAGTCAATAGAATATCAGAGACACCAGTCCGCGCCCAAACAATGGTTTCGGGATTAAATGCCATGATAGCAGCTCCTAAAGGTGCAGTTAAAGGCTGTCGTTGAGGTGTTATTTGCACCGATTGCAAAGTCCAGAACAGTAAGCAAATTAACCCTAGTGCTGCTAAGGCAGAAGGGATACGCACTGCCAATTCATTGACTCCAAAAATTAAATAAGCTAAAGCTTGACACCAGTAAATCAAGATGGGTTTATCAAAACGAGTTTCACCATTGAAATATGGTGTGATCCAATCTCCTATCACTATCATTTGCCGGGAGGCTTCTGCAAACAGTGGTTCCGTTTCGTCAACCAAACCAATACTGCCCAAATGCCAAAAGAATGCCACCCAGGCAATTACCAACAACCACATAACTGATAAAGTCCAAGCTAAAAATGGACGCTTTCCTGTGTTAATCAACCACTGTTCAATTGTGCGAGTAAAACTCAATTTCATGCTTCTTCAGTTAATCGCCAATCGCCTTTGATTAGCGGTTGTAGTTTACACACTAAAAGTGAAGAACTTGGAAAGATTTGCTTCAATTTAAAAAATTATGCTGCGATCGCTTCAGTAATAAGGTCATAAAAAAAATTAAGTCGTTCATCTGAATCTTTCCAAGTTCTTGACTTTTGCTGCTTATAATCGCAAACCTAGATTTCAAATGACTTTACACTATGAATACTTCAACGAAACTGTCTCTAGCTGTAGCTTTCGTCAGCAATTTTAGCTTCAGTGTTAAATTACTTTGCATAAGACCATAATCATCTTGCGATCGCGCTGTGCCAGTTGCGTAAGTCCTGTACTGTACCTGATTCAATTGCTGGCGAGATCACTGAGAATTCTTTGAGTTGCATTCAACATCAGTACACTTGGGTGACAACCCTCAGTCTACCTGGTTTTTAGCTTAACCGAACCGTATTGCTTCGCCTATTACCAGGCAAACTTGCTTTGGTGAACTACTAGCTCCCGATTTGATTAAACTCAGCAAGGCTGTCACCAGCCTTGCTGAATTTAATCAAACCCCTATCAACTCTAATAACGCCTCTGTCGATATTTTGCCACTAATATCAGTACCTTCGAGCAGGCTGTCTGCCAAATCTCGTTTGTGGTGATGCAAGTCCACAATCTTATCTTCGATAGTATCTTTTGCTACTAAGCGATAGATAGTCACCGGGCGTTGTTGCCCGATGCGATGAGCGCGGTCGGAGGCTTGGTCTTCTACGGCGGGATTCCACCACGGGTCCATGTGGATGACGTAATCGGCGGCGGTAAGATTGAGTCCCGTACCCCCCGCTTTCAGGCTAATCAAAAATACATCACCTGACCCAGCCTGGAAAGCATCCACCCGTTTTTTCCGTTCTGCGGCTGGGGTACTGCCATCTAAATATTGATAATTAATACCTTGTTTATCCAAATAATTGCGGATGATATGCAAATGGTCAACAAACTGACTAAACACCAAAGCCTTATGACGATTCTCTAGTAAATCCCCCAGCACTTCAGCAAAAAGTTGCAGTTTCGCGCTGGATAGTTCAGTATCAGGCATCACCAGACTGGGATTACAGCAAGCCCGCCGCAGTCTCATAATTTCTGCCAGCACTTGCAGGTGTTTCTGACCAGCAGTTGCCTCACTTTCAGTTAGTTTGGATATTGCCTCACGGCGTAATGCTTCATAGAAGGCCATTTCCTCCCGACTCAACTCTACGTGCAACAGAATTTCGGTACGAGAGGGCAATTCTTCTAACACCTGATTTTTCAGGCGACGCAACAAAAATGGTTGAATGAGTTTTTTGAGTTTGTTGCGTACTTGTTTATCCTGGAATTTCTCAATGGGGATAGCAAAGCGTTGATTGAAGCTTTCAAAGGAACCCAAAAGCCCAGGATTGATAAAGCGGAATAAATTCCACAATTCGCCCAGGTGGTTTTCAATGGGAGTGCCGGTAGTAATCAGTTTGAAACCACCTTTGAGGTTCATTGCTGCTTGGGAACGTTTGGTGGTCATATTTTTGATTGCTTGGGCTTCGTCCAGCACAATCGTTTGCCACTGCACCTGAGAAAGCATTTGCGATACTTCTTCTTGCTGCAACAGACCGTAGCTGCACACCAGCATATCAAGTGGTTGTAAGCTATCGAGTAGTTGTTGGCGATCGCTCCCACCAAATTGCACGATATTCAGAGTAGGCGCAAACCTAGAAGCCTCACTTACCCAATTCATGCACACCGAAGTGGGAGCAACAATCAAGGTGGGTCCCTCATGGGCGCGCATCAAGATCACAGCCAACGCCTGCACGGTCTTACCGAGTCCCATTTGGTCTGCCAAGCAGGCTCCCACACCCCAATGTGCCAGCCGCGCCAGCCAACTGAATCCTTCCATCTGGTAGTCGCGTAGTTCTGCTTGAAACGTAGAAGGGAGTTCCGGTTGCAGGCTTTGCACCTCCTTCAAACGCTGAATATGTGCCTTCCAGTGTTTGTCTGCTTTCACCTTGCCCACTTCATCCACAAAATCCTCTAAGCCTAATGTTGCCAAGGGGTGAAAGCGTATACCTTTACTATGTTTTTCTGAAAACGCCCGCAATTCATCGAGGCGTTTACGAAACGCTTGGGTTAAAGCCAGGAATTGACCATCACCAAGGGGGATAAAACGGCTGGGGGTTTTATCCAAGAGTTCTAGTAGTTGCTGCATATCCAGCACTAGGTCATGATCCAGTTTCAACTCGCCAGTGGCAGCAAACCAATCTTGCTGGCGTTGAATGGACATTTGGAAATCTTTCAGGTCTGCTTGGTGCTTGACACGTAGTTTTTCTCCTTCCGGCCATGCCAGTACCACAGTATCCCCTAAAGCTTGCAATTCCAGCAGCAGTTCTAAACAGTCTTCTGGATCTTCGATGAGCCATTCCCTATCTTGTTCTTCAGCATGAGTTAGGGTAGGACAGGCTGCTATAACAGCATTGGCAAGTTGCTTTTCTTCATGCAGATTACGTCTGGTTTGCAGACGCTTGCCATCAATCTCTGCAATCACAGTCTCACCGCCCGTGCCAGGACGATAGTAGGGGCCACCTTGGGCAAAGGGGCGAGATAGCACGGATACTTTCAATCCGGCATTGGCAGGCAACAGGTGAATATGGGGTATAGTCTGAGCTGTTACTTCTTCGGCTCCCTCTAGTCCACCACCGATGTCAGAATGCACAGTGACGATGCCAGAGACAGCATTGATGGCGGCTAAGACTTGTTTGGAGGCAGTAGCGGGTACGTTGAGTCGATTTTCCTTACCGATAATCTCGGCGATGCGTCGGTGTTCGGCACTAATTTCAATTACCTTGATGCGAGTTGGGGTTTCCTTGACAAAGAGGATATTCTGTGATGGTTCTAGTTTGGGAGAAAATTCTAAAGTTAAGCGATCTCGTCTGCCTTTTTTAACAATTAGTTCTGGTTCTCCCTTGACGATTTCTACGCGGGTATTGGGGGAATCTTCCCAAAATACTAAGGGGTGTCCAATCAATGCAGAGATTGCCTTGGCGCTGAATGTGTACTCAGTTTTACCGTAATATCCATAATCGTAGGAAGTAAATGTTTCAATGCAGCCACATACTCGGATATCTTGGGGCGTGAGATAATCAAATTCACCCAAATTTCCACTGAGACGCTTGATGGCTATCGGGCGACCTTTGCTCCACTCGCCTTTGGCATTAACCTTTTGCTCGCGTGGTTGCAAGACACATTTGCTGGGATAGAAAGTAATAAACCATGCCAAGCGCAGTTCTGTCTGAGCTTTTACAGGTGCTTGCGGTTCTTTTTGCAGATTTGCCAGTGCTTTTAAGCACATCTCCCAAGGTTCTTGTGGTTGCATCAGGTCAACGATGCTGTCGATGCCGATATCTTCGCCCAGGATTTCTGCCTGGGTAGCATAACTGCTGTGCGGTTTGAGTCGGGACAGGAGTTCTGCGGTTTCCATCGCCAACCAGTGATAACCAGATGCTACGGCTTGTTGGTAAAATTCCTCTAACACTCTGGGCAGGTGTTTTTTGGCTCTGTCGGCATCTACCCAGTAATGGCACAGGGCGAAAAATAGGGTTTCTAGGCTGTTGTGTTCTTCAGGAAACAGGATGCGGTTGCTGATGATGAATTCTTTTTGAGCGATGTCGCCTAATTGGACTTGCAGCAAGATTTTCAACTGTGCATAAATCGACCTCAGCCAATGGTCTGATTGACGTGCAAGCAGACTTGTGTAATCGAGTGCTGTTTGGAGACTGTCGCGTGAACCATCTTTTATCAGTGCCAAGATAAAAAACAAGCCGCCCATAGTGCTGAAATACACCTGACGCTTGCCTGTGGCTTTTTTGAGGAATTTGAGACCAGCAGTGTAATCAGTTATGGCTTGCTGATTATCGCCGCGTAAAAAATTTAACAAACCTTTGTATACTGCGGCTTCCGCTTGGTAATCTGAGGATATGCACTCCAAACTTTGTTGTGCTTCTTGGATACAACCCCGCAGCAACAGTTGTTCTGTTAAAATTAGGTGTAAGTAATCTGAGGAATGTCCACCTCCTGTAGCGCATTCTTCTTGAAGTAGGGCAAAAGCTTCATCAGCAGGAGAACACTTGAGCGCGGCGTTGATCAGGATGATAGATATGCAGCTGTCATACAATTCTTGTGGCAGGCTGCGAAACCAATCTGCATCGAATGGGTTAGTGCATACTTGCTCGAAGATATTTTCTACGGATATCTTGTCTTTGCTGTTATTGTATTTGTTGTAATCTTCAATCTGTTTATTAATGAAACTGAGGTTTTGGCGGTAAAGGCCAATACGGACTTCTCTAATAAATTGGCGATCATTCTGGAAGTACCGAGGTCCATTTTGCCAATGAGTACGTATAGGTAGCTTTTCCTCTACTGCTGCGGCTAGTATTTCAAACCGTCCGGTTCGTACCGCATCACGAGTAGCAATCTCTGTTAGTAACGGATGGCATTGAGGCCCTTGCCCGCTTTCTTGAATCAGCAAGCCTGCTGCTAGCAATCCATCAATATGACGACTTAAAGTTTTGTTAACAAAAGGTTTATTGTTTTCATCTAACGCGCCGATTTGATTGAGACAACCCATGAACGAATTTCTATTTATCGGTTCATAAATCACCGAAAATAATTGCACAATCTTTTGGTCTAGGGGTGCTAGCTGACGGTATGCTTGGGCGAGTTGCGCTGGGAGTTTTTGGTTATCAGCCTCAGAATCGGTCATGGTAATCATCGGGCGTTACATACACGAATGATAAATTTTCGCACCGTTGTGGGATTTTACGTTCAGAACATACCAGTTGTTCTTGAGCGATCGCGCTTCACGCTGCGAGTATACAGGAAAATGTCAATCCTGGATAGTCCGAGTCACAGAAACAACAATAAATATGACACCAACAATTGCACCGATGGCACCAGCATAGTACTGTATAAATTTGGCGAAGGTATTGCTTGTGGATTTAGGAATTGATAGCGATGATGCCAAGTATGGTTGCCAATTATGTGACCTTCAGCACTCTCCCGCTTTAATAAGTCTGGGTAATTTTTCACGTTCTGCCCAGTAACAAAAAATGTCGCTTTGATCTGATTTTGTTTAAGGATATCCAGCACTTGTACAGTACTTATCGGCCAAGGGCCATCATCAAAGGTTAGAGCAATTACTTTCTCTTGTGGAGTAAGTTTTGCTGCCGTAATTGTTGCTCCATGAAATTGTGATGCCACACTATAGCCTCACGCAAACAACATCAACGACGGAGCTATCAGTTGAAGTTCACGATACAGATGTATTAATATCAGGTTGATTAGTTTTGTCAGTCAACCAAGTAAATATAACCCTATTTTCTCAGAGTGACAAAACAGGGTTATTTCATCCTAATTTCATTTCTTAATGCCAAAGTAGGAGATGTGTACTATTCCTCGCTCATTAAAACCAATACGCGATCGCAACTCCTGACTTTCAGTATTTAAGGAAATTTGAAGCGTGATGCTTAACTCTGTGCGTACTCGACGACCGGCATTAATTGATTGTGTTTCTAGTACTTGGACTTTGGACAAAAAAGAATGAGTTCGCGTAAATTCTACGCGAACTCAACACAGGTATAAAAAAAGGATAGCTACCAGTCCCCCAAGGCATAGTAATATCAACGACAAAGCGTTCTTGGGGAA
>JAESGT010000111.1_pt1 | contig 20149 bp, 24 predicted proteins | sample 9266261 | NCBI WGS metagenome assembly JAESGT01 (sample SAMN15741584, study PRJNA653494) | algae metagenome | isolation source: Pelatocladus maniniholoensis HA4357-MV3 and co-occurring heterotrophs from... | place: USA: Maniniholo cave near Haena, Hawaii | collected 2009-07-28 | reverse complement strand
CCAACTACTGCAAAGCTGGTTGATATTTTAATTGCAACTGCACTTGATTTGATTAATCCTATACATTTAAAAAACTGGTTTACAAACTGTTGTTACTGTACTTCATAAACCTGCAATACGCTGTATATACGATAAATAAGTTATATATAAGACTAGTATTTGATTTTTGTGAAGCTAGGTACACTTCCTGTTAAGAGTTAAGAGTTCCCTTTGAATAGAATGCCTTCTTGGTGAAATTTCAAACAATTCTCAAAGTATGAGATAGCTCATAGAATCAACGATACTTAGCCTATATAAATAGAGATATAGACGAGAGCAAACAAGAATCAAAGTTAAATTCAATATCGCTTTGAGACATTTCAAATCATCATTATCCATCATAAAAGTAATTCCATTAAGGAAGGTTCACTATGAAATCTGTAACTATTCAAAAGTCTAGCTCTACATTTGAATCATTAACTTTGACATCCCCAAATACCGAGAGAATCAGATTGGTTGCTCAGTGGTCAAAAGTAAACAACAAATTAGTTTGTCAATGGTCAACTTCTAATAATAATTCGGTGAAATAAATAATTATGATCAGAAAAACACTGGATTTTGAAACAGCACCTGGATATGAAGTATTGGCTAACGCTGGTAAAACAGTTTTGCGTCCTGGTGGGCGATCAGCAACAGAAAAACTTTTAGAATGGGCAAACTTTCAACCAGGTGAAACAGTTCTAGAATTAGCATCAGGTTTAGGTACTAGTGCGATCGCCTTAGCAAAACGCTATGGAGTTCAGGTTATTGGCATTGAGCAGGACTACGAACGAGTTGCGATCGCAACTCAACGAGTGCAATCAGCTCGACTAGAGCGTCAAGTTCAAATTCTTCCTGGTAACGTCTTTGCACTAGAGACAATTTCTCAGCATTTTGACTATGTATTAGCAGAAGCAATTCTGACGATGCAATCCCCCATTGGCAAAGCCAAAATTTTGCAGGGAGTATACCAACGTCTTAAATCAGGTGGTCAATTCCTTTCCCATGAATTGTTAGCACGCAACCATGAAATAGAACTGCATCGTGTCCTGTCTTCAGTCAACCGAGTAAATGCCACACCTCTATCTCTAGAAGACTGGAAAACTACTCTACAAACCGCAGGTCTGCACATTCACAATAGCCAAATAGGGGCAATGCGTCTGTTACATTTACCATCTTTGATTGCAGACGAAGACATAAATAGCACCCTCAAAATTATTTGGAACATTGCCACAAAACCACAAATGCGATCGCGAGTATTAGCACTGCACCAAGTGTTTCAACAATATCAGCAAGACTTAGGCTACATCATATTAGCTGCAACAAAAATCTAATGGGATTAAATAAAACGGAGAAACATCATGAAAAAGTTTGTAATTTCAATGACTGCGGGAATGGCGATCGCCACAACTGCACTTGTTCCTAAGACAGCACAAGCCCATGTTGGTTGGAAAGATACTTACTACTGTAATGAATACACTATTACTTTGAATGAATATGCTCGTCAGGAATACTCCTACAGCGCTCGTAGTCGCTATGGCAACATATATCTTACGAGTGGTAGTTCGCAAAATAGTGGCAATTCTTGGATTTACAGTTTCAACAATGCCAAAACAAATTATGAACTAGAAGATCCCTGGAATAGCCAAACTGCCTACCTTAGAGTTTATAACAATGGGCGACCCATCCTAAAGCGGAGTTGTCAAAAATAGTAAGTTAGTAAAAAGCTATTTTTAGCACAAACAACAAATCACAACTAGTTAAAAGTTAAAAGATCATCCCCATAAATAAATTTAGAGGCTTGAAAGCACTTTTATGTTTTTTCCTTTGCCTTTTAACTTTTAACTTTTGTTTGGGGTTCATATCTCTTCAAAAGACAGGAACTTACTACCATGACTAGTCCTTCTCTTGGCACTAATATTCCAGATTTTCGCAAAACTCGTAAGTTTCAACTGAGCTTACCTGCTTGGTTAATATTAATTTGTGTGATCACATTCACCATTTTATTAGGAGCAGGTGCAACTATCTGGAAAAATGCCCCACCTATTCCGACATTTATTCGTTCTCCACAACAAGAAATTATCCTGAAAGCAACCGAAATTCAAGCTGGACAAGAAACATATTTAGCGCGTGGTGGACAGCACATTGGTAGTATTTGGGGACATGGTAGCTATCTAGCGCCAGATTGGACGGCTGATTTTCTGCATCGTTGGGGTTTAGCGACGGCTGGAGTTTTAACAAATGGCAATTCTAATTTTTCCCAAGCTGACTTAGAAGCTTTGAGAGCGCCAGACAGAGCTAGTCTACAAGCGAAAGTGAGCGAACAATTTAAAACCAATCGCTACGACTCAAAAACTGACGAATTAATTCTCACTACTGCTCAAACTCAAGGTTTGCAGCAAGTCTTCTCCCACTATCAACAACTATTAGCTAATGGTTCCAAAATTCACTCAATTCCTGATGGTTGGTTTAAAGACTCAAGCCAAATTCACAATGTGACTGCTTTCTTTGCTTGGACAGCTTGGGCGGCGGCTGCAAATCGTCCCAATGCACCATTTTCTTATACAGCCAATTGGCCTCATGATGACCTAATTGGCAACCAAGCTCCACCGCAATTTTTAGTGTGGTCGATAGTATCAGTAATTGTATTAATTGGGGCAACTGGTCTGTTTTTATTGGTGTATCTGCTCCAAGAAGATGCAGAAGAAGTGCAGCCAGTAATAACACGCCCTGCTATTTGTATCCCTACCCCTAGCCAAAAAGTGACCTCACTATTTTTTGGCGTAGCGATGGCGCTATTTTTAGGACAAATTACCATGGGTATGGTGACAGCTCACTACGCTGTGGAAGGTGACGGTTTTTACGGTATACCTCTGAATAAATTTTTACCTTATGCTGCTTCTCGTACCTGGCATTTGCAGTTAGCTGTGTTTTGGATTGCGACTTGCTGGTTGGCAGCTGGTTTGTTCTTTGCCCCGCGTTTTGGCAAGCGCGAACCCAAACATCAAGCGGTTGGTAGTGCAGCTTTGTTAATTGCTTTAACCGTCGTAGTTGTAGGTTCCTTAGTTGGTTCTTGGGCAGCGGTGCAAGGAATTTTGGGAAAACACAGTTTCCTTTGGGGACATCAAGGCTATGAGTATGTGGAGTTAGGGCGAGTTTGGCAATTGTTACTAATTGGTGGGATGGTGTTTTGGGTGTGGTTGATGTACCGCGCCCTCAAACCTGCTTTGAAAAGTGAAGGCGATCGCACAGGTTTAAATCACTTTTTCCTGTACAGTGCAATTACAATCCCCTTATTTTACTCAGCCGGATTGATGTATACGAATCACACTCACCTGAGTGTTGCTGAATACTGGCGTTGGTGGGTAGTGCATCTGTGGGTGGAAGGCTTTTTTGAAGTATTTGCCACGGTAGCGATCGCTTATCTGTGCAGTGAGTTAGGCTTTTTAAAACGCTCTTCAGCTTTGCGTGCTACTTATCTCACTACAATTTTGTATCTCGGTAGCGGCGTAATTGGTACACTCCACCATCTTTACTTTGCTGGAACTCCAGTGTTTATTGCCGCATTAGGTTCTGTCACATCAGCCTTGGAAGTAGTACCTCTAACTCTGATTGGATTTGAGGTAGCGAAAACTTTGAAGATGTCTCAAGGAGCAGACGGATTCTATCGTTGGCCGTTGCGCTTCTTTCTAGCTACTTGTGCCTGGAATTTAGTAGGGGCTGGAATATTTGGATTCTTGGTGAATCCACCTATTATTCTCTACTACTCTCAGGGTTTAAACACTACTCCTATTCACGCTCACTCGGCTTTGTTTGGAGTTTACGGTTCTTTAGCACTAGCATTAATGCTGTTTGCCCTACGTGAGATTGTACCTGAACGCGCTTGGAATGAAAAACTGCTACGCTTCGCTTTTTGGTCAATTAATGGCGGCTTGGTGATGATGTTGGTATTGGGTTTGATTCCCAATGGTTTTTACCAATTGGTGGCTTCGGTAAATCATGGCACTTGGTATGCTCGTAGCGCTCAAGTGATTGGCAGCCCTTGGATGCAGTGGACAGTTTGGCTACGTATTCCTGGAGATATTGTCTTTTCACTAGGAGTATTGGCGATGGTTGCATTTACAGTGCGAGCAATTATAACTATTTTCCAGCCTCCTGTTGACGTAGCAACGTCTAAATTAACACCTTCCGAACAACAGCCTTCCTAAATTTTCTCATGCCAATTCCCTGAACAAATTATCAAAACAGGAATTAAATTATGCAGAATATCACTCTTGACAACATTACTCAAGCAGTAATTAATCACGGTGATGGTGGCAAATCTCACCCGCGACTTTACGAGATTTATAGAAGTCTAGTTACACATCTGCACGCATTTGTGCGGGAGGTAAATCTCACCGAGCAGGAGTTGCAAATGGGGCGTGGTTTCCTGAATCGAGCGAGTCATCACACCCAAGAGATTCCCAACGGAGAGATCCATATGCTGACAGATTTACTAGGAATCTCCGAACTAGTGGAGTTGTTGCACGATACAGAGCGAGGTACAGCCACAGAAAGCAATCTGGAAGGACCTATGTATATACCAGATGTACCAGAACGCCAAATGGGCAATTGCCTAGGAGTAGATCACGAAGGTGATCCGCTTTTGTTATCAGGATGCGTCTTGGATGTGAACGGGCAACCAATTCCTAATACGCTCATTGAAGTCTGGCAATCGAATTCCCAAGGACTCTACGACATTCAAGATTCATCCCAGCCCCAAGGTAACTTTCGAGGTTGTTTCCGAACTCAGGCAGATGGTAAGTATGAGTTGGAAACTGTCGTACCACAGGGATACAACATCCCAGCTAGCGGACCGTGTGGCGAGGTGCTACGGCTTTTAGGACGGCACACTTGGCGGGCTGCACATATTCACTTTCAGTTGAGTGCGGCAGGCTACTCCTCACTGATCACGCAAATATTTATTGATGGAGACGCTCATATTGATTCAGATACAACTTTCTCGGTGAAGTCGGCGATCGTCAAGTTGCAAAAGCACGAAAGACCAGAGGAATTGTTCGCGCACAACCAAAATAAACCTTTCTATACAACCGAATTTAACTTTGTCCTTCAACCAACTGTTTGTGAGGCAAGCAGGGTAGAGCATTTGGCTTTAATAACCTCTCAGTAGACCTGAAAACTCTTTTGATTTGTGAGGTATGAGATGGATTTACCCTGAGCATATTATCTATCCCGCATTTATGCAACGCCGAAATTTTAAGTACGAAAACACCATTGATTAATATTTTCACTCCTACGATTATGCATGTGGCTTTTTCCTGTGCTTGGTGTGATTGTAGGGGTAGCCTAAAATAGCCACCCAAAAACTGTTGAAAATAGTTAGGGTTGCTTAATGCAAATGTAGCAATTCGACCGCAGTGACTGTGTTGCCATTTACCATTATTTTCTTTACGCATCCTTTAAGTAGAGCTTGTTTATCCTGTGGTTCTAGCCCTTGCCAATACCTCTGGTTTGAAAATGCGACAACAATCCGTTCTTTGGCAATTAAATATTGTTTTGACGTATTGTTTGTTGTAGCGATCGCATCAGCAATTTGCATCAAAATATCTTGTTTAGCTTTCTCAATCGCTGGATTTGATGGCAGTGCTTCGAGAGTATTTAAAGATGCTCGAAGTGTTTTTACTTCTAGTGATTCTGTTGTTTTTTCCACCTCTTTCTCTACTAACCCAGCTAAACGTTCAGCCTCACGAACTAAATGATTAATCACTTGTGCTTCCAGTTCGTCAGAAGAAATCATTTTTCCGTTACTACAAGCCCCAGTACGATAAAAACTACATTGGTAGTGATGTCTGACAAAATTCTTTTTCTTAACCAATTTCTTACATTGGCGACTGTAAGCAGCACCACAATGGACACACTTGACTAAGTTTGCAAATGGATTGGTATATTTTTGCTCGGTTGCCCATCGGTTTTTACGGTTGTCCCTAATCATTGATTTGATGCGTTCGTGTTCCTCGCGGGTGATAATCGCTTCATCCTCGTGAGTTCCCCATGCAACTTCCCATTCATCGAATGGTTTCCTGTGTCCTTTGGAACGAACTACAGTGTTGTACAGTGTTCCTCCTGCGTAGACAGGATTTACAAGAATAGACCGCAAGCCAGAAACTGACCACTTTAAGCCAGTGTGGGGATAACGCAGATTTAATCCACCGCTACGAGATTTGTTGATATTCTCTAGCACGATTTCCTCTTCCTGATCGAGAAGGTTAATCCTAGCATCAGTGGCTTTTGGGACGGCGTTTGCTTGAATACCCAAAGTATCATGCAGTATTCTGGCTGTTTGGGACACCGTACCGACTGCGAAGAAAGTATCAAATACAAATCGCATTAATTGCGATCGCGTTAACTCCCTCTTCTCTGCTATCAAACAAACACACGGACGATCATCTCGTTTGTACTTGTCATTCTCAACCATATACCCCAAAGGTGCATTCCAATGGGGTTTTCTATTGGCTTTGCGCGTATCTCGCTCTTTTTTGACTCGCATCCCCAGCATCTTCACTTCGTACTTACTAGCCGCCAATCGAACGTCAATTGTCAACTCGCCACCAATACTCGACATATCAAATGGCTCATCTAATGCACATGGTTGTATACCTTTCTTTTTCAACGCATCCATCAAACGATAAAAAGTCATTGATGAGGATGTTAAACGGTCAATCCGAATAAATAGCAGCTTGGACACTTTGCCTGGTGTAGATGCGTTGATATCCTCAATCAACTTCAGAAGCCCTTTACGCTTATCACTTGTACGACTTTCAACATCGTAATATATTTGTGTTGCTCCAGCACTACGCAACCGACGCATTTGTTTTATTAAAGCACCTTCGTCTTCATTTTGCTCATCCGTCGAAACCCTTGCGTAAGCCCAAACGTCCATATAGCGTACCATAGAAGTCTTAGACTATATTACCTGATAGAGAACGCATTAGTAGTTTGCTGTTCACTGAACCTGTAGACTTCTTTGTTGGTAACTCCTACGGTAAGTACCTGTGGCGTGATACCAAGATCCCAATGGTACGGATTGGTTATCCGATCTTCGATCGCCACCACTTACACCGCTATTCAACCATCGGTTATCAAGGTGGTATCAACCTCCTCAATTGGGTTGTCAATACCATTCTCGATGAAATGGATCGCAATACCAATATCACTGGTGTAACCGATATTTCCTTTGACTTGATTCGTTAAGAATCTCATCAACTCGCGGCGTGCCAATGAAGTAAAAAGTTAAAAGTAAAAACTTTAAAGATGTTCTTTTAGCTTTTTACTTTTTCCTTTTTACTTTTTCCTCACGATAGAATTATGGAATCGATAAATCACACTCATGCCCATCCTAATTACCACCCGCCTAATCATCAAAAATCTGGCGGCTTTGCTCTTCTACATCCATTACGTCGGTTAGTAGATACCATCCAAATCAAAAATTATCGTCTCGCTCACTTAATCTGCCAAATAATTCCTTGCTGCTGTCCTTTTCAGCGAGATATTCACTTGTTTGGGCGTATCTTCCATGTTCCTGCGCTATGCAAACTCAATCCTTTATATGACAATTTTGTAGGATTGCGTTTTCGAGCATTATCTTACCTCAGCGATGAATGTGGAGAAGATGTCTCGAAATACATTTGCTAGTCGTTACAAATTACTCATTATTAATACTCATTATCCATTACTAATTAGTTATCGGTCATTGGTCATTAGTCATTAGTAAATAACAAAAATAAATAGTAAATACAAATGACAAATGACATAGACGCGCAAGCGGCTTCTCGTAGAGTAGGACAATTGACTCACTAACAAAATTCATCCAGCGCGAGGAAACAGATGATAATCACCCAAGGCAAAATCAACGAGCTGCTCTCTGAGCCAGGATGCGAACATAATCATCACAAAAATGGGGAAAAGAAAAATAAGTCTTGCACGCAACAAGCTCAACCGGGAGCCGCTCAAGGGGGTTGTGCCTTTGACGGTGCAATGATTGCTTTAGTACCCATTACTGATGTTGCTCATTTAGTTCACGGACCGATCGCCTGCGCTGGTAATTCCTGGGGTAGTCGTGGTAGCTTCTCTTCTGGCCCTCAACTTTACAAATTCGGCTTCACCACCGATTTGAGTGAGAATGATGTCATCTTTGGTGGTGAAAAAAAGCTTTATAAAGCCATCCTCGACATTCATAAACGCTACAATCCCGAAGCAGTTTTTGTTTACTCCACTTGTGTTACTGCTCTCATCGGTGAGGACATGGATGCAGTCTGCAAAGCCGCTACCAATAAAATCGGCATTCCTGTAATTCCCGTAAATTCACCTGGATTTGTTGGTAGCAAAAACCTTGGCAATCGCATCGGTGGAGAAGCTTTACTAGAATATGTCGTTGGTACTGAAGAACCAGAATACACCACACCTTACGACATCAACCTCATCGGCGAATATAACATCGCTGGTGAAATGTGGAATGTATTACCTTTATTGAAAAAATTAGGTATTCGTGTTTTAGCAAAAATTACTGGTGATGCTCGCTACAAAGAAGTTTGCAGCGCCCACCGTGCCAAACTCAACGTGATGATTTGCTCCAAAGCTCTAATCAACATGGGGCGGAAAATGGAGGAACGTTACGGTATCCCTTACATCGAAGAATCTTTCTATGGTGTAGAAGATATCAATCGATGTTTGCGAAATATTGCCGCGAAATTGGGCGATCCTGATTTACAAGCACGCACAGAAAAATTAATTGCGGAAGAAACCGCCGCCCTCAATGTTAAACTCGCTCCCTATCGCGTTCGCCTCAAGGGCAAGCGCGTTGTCCTTTATACCGGAGGTGTGAAAAGCTGGTCAATTATCTCCGCCGCTAAAGACCTGGGAATGGAAGTAGTTGCTACCAGTACTAAAAAAAGTACTGAGGAAGACAAAGCCCGCATCAAGCAATTACTTGGCAAAGATGGCATTACTTTAGAAAAAGGCAATCCCCAGGAAATTCTGCGGGTGATTAACGAAACCAACGCAGAGATGTTAATTGCTGGTGGTCGTAACCAATACACCGCGCTCAAAGCCCGAATTCCTTTCCTCGACATCAACCAAGAACGTCACCATGCCTACGCAGGCTATAGCGGCATGGTAGAAATGGCTAGGGAATTAGATGAAGCCCTCTACAGTCCTGTGTGGGAACAAGTCCGCAAACCAGCACCCTGGGAAGACGACTCGCAGACACGGGGACAGGGAGACACAGGTAAATTTTCGTCCTCAACCCACCTACCCATCTCTGTATCTTTTGAAGAGGAGGACTACTAATGGCCAAAGTAGTCACTCCTAACAAGCCAGTTATAGTTAATCCTCTCAAGCAAAGCCAAACTTTAGGCGCAGCCTTGGCATTTTTGGGTTTGAAAGGGATGATACCTTTACTCCACGGTTCCCAAGGTTGTACAGCTTTTGCGAAAGTGATATTGGTACGGCATTTCCGAGAAGCTATACCCCTTTCCACCACAGCGATGACGGAAGTTAGTACGATTTTGGGTGGTGAGGATAATGTTGAACAAGCAATTTTGACTTTGGTACAGAAGTCTCAGCCAGAAATTATTGGTTTGTGTACAACTGGACTAACGGAAACCAGAGGGGATGACATGGACGGGATTCTCAAGGATTTCCGTAAACGTCACCCGGAATTGGATGAATTGCCAATTGTACTTGTCTCCTCACCAGATTTCAAAGGCGCGCTGCAAGATGGATTTGCAGGGGCGGTAGAAAGTATCGTCAAAGAGGTTCCGCAAATGGGGGAACCAAAGGTGCAACAGGTGACAATTTTGATGAGTTCCGCCTTTACGCCAGGGGATGTGCAACAAATCAAGGAAATTGTCAGTACTTTTGGGTTAATGCCAATTGTAGTCCCTGACCTTTCGGCTTCTTTGGATGGTCACTTGGATGATTCCTACAGTCCGATTACCGGGGGTGGGACAACTCTAGTACAACTACGTAAAATTGGTAGTTCTGTTTATACCCTAGCGCTGGGTGACAGTATGCGGGGTGCAGCCAAAATTTTAGAACAGAAATTTGGCACACCTTCCGAGGTGTTTACCGAACTGACTGGATTAGAAGCGGTAGACAGATTTATGCAGTTTTTGGCGAATTTGAGTGGAACAGCAGTTCCAGAAAAATATCGTCGTCAACGTCGCCAACTCCAAGATGCGATGTTAGATACTCATTTTTACTTTGGTAGAAAAAAAGTATCCTTGGCGCTAGAACCAGATTTGCTGTGGTCAACAGTATATTTTCTGCAATCAATGGGTGCAGAAATTCAAGCTGCTGTCACAACAACGCGATCGCCACTTTTAGAAAAACTCGCGATCGACAGTGTCACCATCGGTGATTTTGAAGACTTTGAAAATTTAGCTGCTGGTTCTGACTTGCTGATTGGTAATTCTCATACTAATGCGATCGCCAAACGTTTAGGAATTCCCCTCTATCGCCAAGGTATCCCCATTTTTGATCGCTTAGGTAATGGTCAATTTACCAAAATAGGCTACCGAGGCACAATGGAACTCTTATTTGATCTCGGTAATCTCTTTTTACATGCAGAGGAAACAAAAGTTAGAGATAGAGATGTTCAGGGGGATTAGGGATTATCAGTTATCAGTTATCAGTTATCAGTTATCAAAGCAAATTGTTAACTGTTCACTGGTTTCTCATCATTAACTAATAAGCAACAAATGAAAATTGCTTTCACAACTAGCGACCAAGTTCATGTCAATGCTCATTTTGGTTGGGCAAAGATGATTGATGTTTATGAAGTTTCCAAAGATGGTTATCAATTTGTAGAAACTATCAACTTTAATGGAAACCTCAAAGAAGATGGTAACGAGGATAAACTCGTCCCCAAACTTAATGCATTAAAAGAATGCACAATTGTGTATGTTGCAGCAATTGGTAGTAGTGCTGCTGCCAAATTACTAAAAACAGGTGTGACTCCAATTAAAGCACGTTCAGAGCAAGATCAAATTGCTGATACACTCAACAAATTAGTCGAAACTCTCAAGGGTAGTCCACCACCTTGGTTACGGAAAGCTTTGCAGCAAAATAATCTGAATTTTGATGAATTAGAACTAGAAGAAGAAACAACTGTATGAGTGCAACAAATAGTGTCAATGGAACCGCGCCTAGTCAAGTTGTAAATTCACCTTTTTTGCAAGTGATCGTCCAACAAATTCGTGGTCAAGATACTTACGGTGTTTTCCGCAATTGGTCAGATGAATTAATCCTCAAACCGTTTGTGGTGAGCAAACAAAAGAAACGCGAAATATCTGTTGAAGGTGAGGTCGATCCAGTCACAATTGCTAGGATTATGGCATTTTATCGTGCTGTAGCTGCCCGTATTGAACAAGAAACTGGTTTGTTATCTCAAGTTGTAGTTGATTTGAGTCACGAAGGTTTTGGCTGGGCGCTAGTTTTTTCTGGTCGTCTTTTGTTGGCAGTAAAAACAGTAAGAGATGCCCATCGTTTTGGTTTTGAATCGCTGGAAAAAGTAGCAGAAGAAGGAGAAAAGCTAGTACAAAAAGGTATTGAATTGGCTCAAAATTTTCCTGAAGTTGGAAGATTGTAATTTAGCCAATGATCAAGGGTAAATTTCGATAGTCAAGAATCACTATTAACCACCAGCTATTAACAACCACCAAATGAAGGTTGAAGAATTACAAACTAAAATCAAGCGCCTCAATAGTAAAGCAGGTCAAATGAAAATGGATCTGCATGATTTGGCGGAAGGGTTGCCAACAGATTACCAAAAACTTATGGATGTTGCGGCTGCGACTTATGAAATTTATCGTCAGCTAGATGAACTGAAGCAACAACTTAAAATCATGGAGCAAAGCAAATGAGTGAAGATTGGAACAAATTTCAAAATCTTACACAAGCAGAAGAATATTTTGAATTTTTTGGTCTATCTTACGACCAAACAGTTGTAAGTGTAAATCGTCTACATATTTTGAAAAAATTCTCGCAATCTATTCAAGAAATTGATGAGAATTATACCGACCTAAGTCCAGAAGAGAGATTAAATAAATATTGTGAGGCTTTACAACAAGCTTATCAGGTTTTTCTGGAATCCACACCTCAAGAACAAAAGCTGTTCAAAGTATTTAAACAGAAGCCTAAGAATGTAGTCACGCTGACAGAAATCACTTCTGATTAGGAGGTAAAAAGTGATAGACCTAACGCCTACCGAGTTAGAACGTTACAGTCGCCAAATGATGCTCCCAAATTTTGGCGAAGTAGCACAGAAGCGTCTCAAGTCAGCAACTGTTCTGGTGACAGGTGTGGGAGGATTAGGTGGTACAGCAGCGCTTTACTTAGCAGTAGCAGGTGTTGGGCGGCTAATCCTAGTCCGGGGTGGTGATCTGCGACTGGATGATATGAATCGTCAGATTTTGATGACGCACGATTGGGTTGGTAAACCAAGAGTCTTCAAAGCCAAAGAAACTCTCGAAGCTATCAATCCTGATATCCAGGTGGAAGCGGTTCATGAGTATATCAGTCAGGAAAATGTTGATTCCTTGGTGAAATCTGCTGATATGGCCATAGATTGCGCCCATAATTTTACAGAGCGTGATTTGCTCAATGCTGCTTGCGTACGTTGGCGCAAACCAATGGTGGAAGCAGCGATGGACGGGATGGAGGCTTACCTAACTACGATTATTCCTGGTGTGACGCCTTGTTTATCTTGTCTATTTCCAGAGAAACCAGACTGGGATAGACGCGGGTTTTCAGTTTTAGGTGCTGTATCTGGAACTCTTGCTTGTTTGACCGCTTTGGAAGCAATCAAGCTGATCACTGGCTATAGTCAACCTTTGTTATCGCAACTACTGACAATGGATTTAACCCGCATGGAATTTGCTAAACGTCGTTCTTATCGCGATCGCTGCTGTCCAGTATGCGGAAATAATGCACCTTGGAGATACTTGCAATCTAAATCCACAGTCATTAGTCATTAAAATTTTAAAATTCAGGAGGTCTGATGACTGTTACTTTGACAGAGAAAGCAGAATTTCGTCTACGGACATTTTTAGCAGGTTCTGCTCCCGATGCCAATGGCGCCACAAAAGGTATCCGCATATCTGTTAAAGATGGTGGTTGCAGTGGTTATGAATATGCAATGGATGTCACTAGCCAGCCAAAATCAGACGATTTGGTCATCCAGCAAGGGAAGGTTACTCTTTACGTTGATGCTGAAAGTGCGTCATTACTAGAAGGAATTGTCATCGATTTTATTGATGGTGTAATGGAAGGCGGCTTTAAGTTTATCAACCCCAACGCAACAGAAACTTGTGGTTGTGGCAAATCATTTAAAACTAGTGATTGTCAATCAGCAGGTGTACCTTGCAACTAATTAATGAATGTTGCTTGTTCTTTGTTATTTGTTGTTGGGAAGCAACAAGTAACAAACAACTATCAACAAACAAATATCAACAAATTTATTTTTGAGGAGAACACAACAATGGCTACCTACCAAGTAAGATTAATCAACAAAAAAGAAGACCTCGACGCCACAATTGAAGTTGACGAAGAAACTACTATCTTAGAAGGAGCAGAAGAAAATGGTATTGAGTTACCTTTTTCTTGCCACTCTGGTTCTTGCTCTAGCTGCGTTGGTAAGGTAGTTGAAGGTGAAGTAGATCAGTCTGAGCAAATTTTCTTAGATGATGAGCAAATGTCCAAAGGATTTGCATTACTTTGTGTTACCTATCCTCGCTCTAATTGCACAATTAAAACCCATCAAGAACCTTATCTTGTCTAAACATTTCATTTTTTTCTCCCCTGTATTTTTCTTTACTTAGCTATTCTCGGAGTCATAGCTATAACATAAGCTATGACTTTTTTATTAAGCAAAAAAATATTTGGTGAGGTGAATAATTCATATAAATCACTTTGTAAATGTTTTGTTTAATTATAAGATAACGTATTTTTATAGCTCTTTTCTTGTTCTTTATATTCATTTTACAAATAAATATTTGTTAGTTGATGTTATTAATTACAAATGATTTTTTTTATACCGACTAATCATTGTACACTCTAGCCATTCACAACCAGGGCTATTTAATTCTCATTTATTCCGCCTCATAATTAATTCTGATGCTAATAGTAAAACTCGGTTAAAACCGAATATTGATTGGTATTTAAGTCTGTTTTAACAGACTTAAAGTATTAGCCGGTGAACTTTAGTTATGGGTGTTTTATATCTAGAATGAAATAGCCCTGAATAACAACCAAAAATAAGTATTAAATGTTTAAGAGTTTTAGTGTCACTGGTTCTTCACTAGAATTACTAAAAATCGGAGAGCAAGGAATCATTTTGTTTTGTAAAACTCAGGACGAAAAGATTCTGAATCAAGTGATATCTTTAGGTATAACTCCGGGAATATGCTTTACATTAGAACAAAATTTTCCTAACGTCGTTATTAAAGTAAAGCAACAAACATTAGTAATAAATAAAGAACTTGCTCGTAAAATTTACGTTCGGATATTGAATCGATAATTACATGAAACCAAAATCCAAAATCTAAAATCTAAACTAAAATCGAATGACCGAGAATACCGTCACGCACTACTATCACAACTTTTTACAAGTCGTTCGGAGTTACTATCAACTCACAAAACCGCGAATTATTCCTCTGCTATTGATTACTACAGGTGCTAGTATGTCGATCGCATCTGAGGGAAAATTAAATCCGATATTAATGTTAGTAACTCTGACTGGTGGTACTTTTGCTGCTGCTAGCGCTCAAACTTTTAATTGTGTGTATGATCGCGATATCGACTATGAGATGGAACGCACGCGTCATCGTCCTTTACCTTCTGGACGTGTCCAGCCTACTCATGCTTTAATATTTGCGATCGCTTTAGCTTGTATTTCTTTCACATTGCTGACAGTGTTTGTAAATTTACTCAGCGCTTTGTTAGCAATGTCTGGAATTTTATTTTATGTGGGCGTCTACACCCACTTACTCAAACGCCACACTTCACTTAATATCGTCATTGGTGGTGCTGCTGGGGCGATTCCGATGTTGGTAGGTTGGGCTGCGGTGACAGGTACACTGAGTTGGACAGCATGGTTATTGTTTGCGATCGTCTTTTTGTGGACACCTCCCCATTTTTGGGCGTTAGCTTTGATGATTAGTGAAGATTATGCCAAGGTAGGTGTACCAATGCTGCCTGTAGTTACTGATAATATCACCGCCGCTCGGCAGATTTGGGTATATACTTTACTGCTTGTCCCTGCAACATTTTTATTGATAGATCCTCTGCAAAGAATGGGTGCGATTTATGGCTGTATAGCCTTTATGATGGGGGCTATCTTGATCAAAAAAGCCTGGACGCTTTTGCAAGACTCAGAGAATAAACAATCTGCGCGATCGCTCTTTCTTTACTCTATTCTTTACATGATGCTGCTATGTGCTGCTATGGTAGTTGATAGTTTACCAATTACCCATCATTTCACTCAAGTAATCATGAGATTGATTAACTGAATATTGTTGATTGTTGGTAGTTGTTTGTTGTTAAAACTAACCACTAACCAACAACAAAGAACTATTTTTTAATCAACAGCAACCATTACATCTGTTGCTTTCACCACAACATAAGATTCTTTACCTTCAGCAAGTTGAAGGTTATCTGCTGAAGCTTTTGTAATAATTGCAGTTACTTCTACACCTGGTGCTAATTCTAATATTACTTCGGTGTTTACAGAGCCTGGCACAACTTTTTTTACAGTAGCTTTCAGAGTATTACGAGCGCTTATTTTCATTTTTTTGTATCTTGACCTATTTGACTCAATAATATTACTCATCCAATCAGAACACACATATATTTCTTTAGATTGTTTTTATGTTTATATGGTTATAAATTATACAAGATAAAATATAAGAATATACTCTGTTTTGCGACTAGCTTATAAATATAGCAAACCTAATTTATTGTCGATTACTGCACCTATAATTTTTTTGAAATTCATAGTAATAATATAACTCAGAACCCCGACTTTTCTAATAAGTCGGGGTTATTGTCTCTCAGAAAAATTAATTTTTAATTATTTAGTAACCTAATATACAGACTAAATAATTATTTTTATAATGGTACTAACAAGCTTCGTATCAACAAAAATAATTCTAAACAAACTAAAAATTGTCTACAATTATTCTTTATTAGTAGTCCGCGCAGGTGTACTAATCTGTCTGTACGAACGAAATTAAAATAATTGACAACAAGTCAAATGCCTTCAAGCCTGGTTTACTTAGTAAATCTAGTTGTTAATAATAAAGTGGGCAATATTATCAGATTTTAATAATGAGAATATTTTCATAATTTATTATTGAGATTTAATTGCACATATCTCAATATATTTTTTATGTAAAAAGTGATAATTTACTATATTAATAATAATAGTAATTAGAAACTTACTTTTTTTTAATCGTTTTGTTAATGAATATTACTGCAAAGTTTTATAACTGAACCCTTGCCTAATTTGCTGAGATATATAAGATATAAATGTAGGATGAATTGTTGCCTGTCAACCAAAACAACCCTGTAAAAAGTGATTATCTAATTCTCTAATTAATGATCTTCTACATCTTGGCTAGATTCTCTATTTCAGACTATTAAAGATGTATTTTAGTTATTGATAATGGGTAAATGCGTAAATCTTAATCTAAAAAATAGCCAAGTTTATTTAGAAATTAGAGAACAAAAATTGGCTAAAATCCATTCATAATCACTTTTGACAGCTGTGACTTTCAGGAATTGCAATTAAGCCTAATTATTTAGATTTAAAACAGGCGTGTATCTTCAACACTCACGCAGCTAGGAAAGAATTACAGAATCGATTTCATTACATCAAGGAAAAGGAGCAGAAATTATGAGAGCCAAGCATATTATGACTCAAGATGTAGCCACTATTCGCGGTTCGGCTACTGTGGCGGAAGCGGTCAAACTTATGAGGATCAAAGAATTACGGGCGTTGATTGTAGAACCTCGTAACGATGCAGATGCATACGGGATTGTTACCGAGACTGATATTGTATCTAAGGTGGTTGCCTATGGAAAAGACCCCAAACAAGTACATGTCTATGAAATTATGAGTAAGCCTTGCATCGTTGTCAATCCTGACCTTGATGTGGAATACGTTGCACGGTTATTTGCTAATACAGGTGTTTGGCGTGCGCCCGTTATTCAAGGTGAATTACTTGGCATCATTTCTGTTACTGATATTATTACCAAGGGTGACTTCCTTGAAAAGCCCAAATTAGCTTTCTTGCAAAAAGAACTCCAAAAAGCCATATCAAATGCTCGCTCAATTTCTAGTAATTACGGCGCGGATTCTAAAAAAGCTGTAGAAGCTTGGGATTTTGTAGAAGAACTCGAAGCAGAAGCATGTTTTTATGGCGCACCAAAGTCAGAAAAATCAGCAAGACAACTATTTTCTAATGGACGCCTTCCAGTAAGTGTAGGTTAATAAGGCGAGTATTAAATTATATAGGGTGCGTTAATGCAATGTAACGCACCCTATATAATTTAAGATTCACTTTATCAATGAGTTTTCAGTGTAATTATATTTGAGAACTTTTATCAAAACTATTTTTAGAAATCAATAGTCAATTTTTATAAGCAAAATGCCTTTTACTGACACGGCTATTTAGGTGTAGATTCTAGGAATATACAGGCTAGTAGTTCATATCTATAAGTTATAAATTGAGAATAATTTTCTCACATCCTTGAGAAATAAATTTGATATTAACTTAAAAATTGATATTTGACAAAATAATAGTATCAAGTGATTCTTTTTTTTAATAATTTCTGTTTATCATAAATCTAGCTGGAACTATCCAGACATAAACCTAAAATTAATTTTTAATTTTAACGTCAGTAAAACAAACCTCTCACTTCTATTAGTTATGTTGTAATTAATGGAGGTTGCTATGTAACCAATATTTAGGATTTCATAACTGAAAATCTATCTGTAATTTCGTAATTTTGAGTGTAAATTATATAGAATAATTGAGAGAGAAGGAGATGAACAAGGAATATTTACCAAAGGATGATTCCCACCCTATTCAGTTAACTTCAGCAGATATTATATTGCGTCAACAACTAGAAAGTTCTATTTGTTGTTATTTTTATAATGCTTGCGATCGCACTATTCAAAAACTATTATCTAGTTGTCGCTGGTACATTCTTAGTCACCCCAACGCTTTAACTTTAGTTGTTGAATGTCCAGACCAAATTACTAACTGGCGTGTTCTGCAACAAATCGTGCCAATGGCAGCAATTTTAGGTGACATTATTAGCAGCGCTAAAATTCGCGTTTGTCCGCCTAAAAAGCAGGGATTACCTTTTGAAATGAGAGTAGATGAGCTAGCAGTTTATCGAGATCGGGCGTAGTCGGGGATTGGGGATTGCTTAAAAACCAAGCAACGACCATTAACTACTAACATCCTGCTAAATCATCGCTTTAATTTCTGCAAAAACCAAGTCAGCAGAATATTTAACAGCAGGACTCAACTCCCAACCAAAATCAAGATTTGCCGCTTCAATTAAATAAACTATCATTTCTTGGGGAAAATCATTCTGAAAGATTTTTCTACCTGCGACTAAAGCATTATCCCAACGAAAATCATGCAAATTATAACTGGGTTCTGGTAGGCTCTCTAGTTCTTTTCCAGGAACTTTAAACACAGCACCTGGTTCGGAACCTGTTGCACTTGCATCAATAATGATTAACTGCTTACAGCCTCTTGCTTTAAACATCACTTCCATCCCAGCAGTACCGCAATCGTAAACTTGTACATGAGGATGGGGATGTTCAGCAAGATATTGTTGTAGGTGTTGAGCGACTATGACACCTACTCCATCATCACTGCGGTTAAGATTACCGCAACCAATAACTGTTATTTGTTCTCGGTCATTTGTCATTTGTTGTTCGTGAAGTCAGTGGAGTGGATAAGGCTAAACAAGTCTAACGCATGATTTTTTCCAAAACTCTTTCAGAACTATAACAAACAACTAAAAAAGTGTTTGATGAGCTAGATGCAGTTCTTTCTATACCATCTTTTGCAAGTGAGCTACACCTAACTATCAAAGATTTGTTTGCTTGGTTGTTAGATTAAAGTCTATTGGTGCGTGAGGCTAAACTTTGATGTACACCAAGCATAAGATTCGCAGTAATAAAAATTATGCCAAATCCAACGAGTGCATTGAGAATTCCAAATTGGTCGGAAAACAAGCCAATGAAAATTACAGGTAAACCAAACCCCAAGTATGCACAAACAAAGTAGCCAGAAATTGCTCTAGCTGATTGTGACCCACTCAGACGCACAACCTCTGCCATTCCGCCTAAATAAGTAAACCCGTAACAAGCTGTACCCGCGATCGCAACACCCATCAAAACGAGATTCAGTACACCCAGCCAAGCACCACAGGTAAAGATTGTATACCCCAGAATCAGTAGCACACAACCGAGTTGAAGCGATCGCCGTGAATTAAGGCGACGAGCCAATGGCTGGAATAACACACCACTAATCACAAAAATAAATAACATTAGCCCTGACCAATTTGGCAAGCCGTATTGCATCAATTGTGTTGGTAGGATGACACTGACAATTCCAGCCAATGACCATGCAAGTGCGATCGCCAAACCAGTTGAAATCGTTCCTGATGGAAAAGTAGGTAGACGAATTAGTTTTTCGAGAGTGACGGGCTGTTCAGATAGACGAATTGCTAAAACAATACACCCTAGAAGCAAAATAAAAACAGTTGGATAACTAAATGGAACCAATGAACGATTGAACCATAAGGATATATTTGTGAACAAAGCACCGCTAGAGAAGCCCACAGCTGTAGTTAGACTGACATAAGCAGCGACTTGAGCAGAATTTTTTGGCATTAAATTCGATAAATATGCTGTTCCAGTTCCAGTAGACATCTCCGACAACTATCAAAGCCTTTATGTGACTAGCTCTTAGGGTGCAAATGCAAGCATTGCGATTCAGCTAGTCTATACGAATAAATAAGGGTTTGAGATAATTCTTGTAGAGAACAA
>JAESGT010000110.1_pt1 | contig 20171 bp, 22 predicted proteins | sample 9266261 | NCBI WGS metagenome assembly JAESGT01 (sample SAMN15741584, study PRJNA653494) | algae metagenome | isolation source: Pelatocladus maniniholoensis HA4357-MV3 and co-occurring heterotrophs from... | place: USA: Maniniholo cave near Haena, Hawaii | collected 2009-07-28 | reverse complement strand
CCCTGTATAGAATTAGTAACCAAGTTAATAAAATTAAATCGCAACAAGCAGAAGTATTATCAACGAGGATTGAGGGCTATGAGGCTTATTCTGTCTGCATCATAGCTACTTTTGTCGCCCCGTCAGAAATTTTATTGAGCGTCCAGTAGCAATTTCTACCCATTGTTTTCGGGCGAATTCTTGAAGTTCAGCTATAATTTTGGGATGTTCGATTAGTTGACAATAACCAGATAAATCAGCTTTTAATAAAGAATAAATTAATAAATCTTTTTGCTGTTGACTATTATCTTCACCATCTTCAATTTCTCCAGTTTCACCACCAGAGTCTAAACTATCAAATATAGAAAATTTATTTTCTATTTCTTCTAAAGTATCTAATGAAGCTTCGTCGTGTTTCGCCCTGAGCGCTTTACGGCGTTCGTAAGTTTCAACATATCGTAGTGCCAACCTTCTAGGGTCTTTTTGGTCAGTAGCTAGTTTTTCTGCTTGTTGTTTAATAATCGGCAATATTTCCTGCTGTACAGCTTTAGGATAGTTGACTAAAATCTGCGTTCCTAAACTGTGTTCTCTATACTGAGCGTCGGCTTTGACACCTAAACCAATAGTAAGCATATACTCTCCTGGCTTAATGGCATCTTCCCCTTTTCTCCCTTTGAAAGAAGATGTTGCCAGTACCATATCATAGCCAATCTTAGAACGCAGAGTATTATCTTTAGCAGTACCCCCCATAAGTAAGAACGACTCTCCAAGTTTATCCAGCCTTGCAGGTGCAAGTGTACCTTTAGCAATTCGCATCACTGGACTTTCTTGTTGTGGTTTTATACCAAGACGGAATTGAAAGGCACGTAATTCTATGTTATTAGAAACAGCAAAATCTCTATCAATTAAACCCTTACAATCACCAACTAACTTTTTAGCATTGTTGTTAGCGATCACACCACCGTTTTCTCCCGTCGTATCGTCAACTACTAGGACTCTCACATTTCGCAATTCCTGAAAAGTCCGACATGGTGTGAAAGGTAACGGATAAGCTGCTCCATCTGAAGGGTTAGGATATAACTGGTCGCGGATAGTCGCATCGCTTGCAAAGAACATTCTTTTACTCGCCGAGAATTGCAAACTCATCCCATTATGCTCTGACAAATCTTCTGGTACTGTGGCTTCTGGATAGGCTGTACCAATACTAAACTGAACGCTTGGAAATAAATACTCAGCAAGCGTGTTCTCAAGTTTTTCTTGTATGAGCGTATCTTGCTTGGTTTTTGTATCAAAATGATTGAGCGTTAAAACCATAAAATCATTCGTAAACTAAAATAAAGTTGGTATTACGTAATCAATGAAAAGTATGGTTAACGAACCCACAACAACCAGATATCAAATAGTAGCATCGATGACACCGGATGAGCTTTTGAGCGAGGGATATGCAAACTTTGATGACTTTTATGACTCTGCACAGTCAGAATGGAAAAAAGAAGCTGCATTCGATGAGGAGGAAACGAGAAAAAATACAAAATCCGAGGAATACTACAACCAATACTACGAAGAGTTTTAATTAGACATCGACAAAAATTTACCTGCCGATTCCAGCAAGTGTTGATATGTGTATTCAATCAACAAACTTACGCTTTTCGGGTGGAACAGCCCAAATGAGGCAATGTCCTGACTTACCTTTACGTCCATAGTAGGAAAGAACAACACCTAACCTTTGGGTATCCTTGATGCAGTCTCCATTATCTAAATAGCCTTTGTTCCAATCAATCAAATCTTTAGCGAACTTCCCTTCTTTTGATGTCGCCCACTTAAGAGCCTCCAACTCCTTCCAAGTTAAGGAGGTTGACTGCACCTGTGTATATCCCCCGCCCAACATTCCCAAGATTGGACTAGTAATCCAAGTAGGCACAATCATGCCCATTATGAAGCCAAAGCCCAAAATCAACAACAACAAGATAGTGGCGGGAGTCACACTTGTCAGAATATTCTTACCTTCTTGTAACAGCGTTTTGTGAATTAAAGCGTAGGCAGAGCGTTCTATAGCTACTTTCTGCCGCTCCACTGTTACGGATTCTACCAGTTCTAGAGTTCTAGCTAAGTCTTGGTTCCAATGCTTGAAAAGTGCTTGCAACGTGTCGGGTGCATCTTCTAACATTGCTTCTAGACGCCCAGTGGCAATCAACATCAAAAATAACGGATCATCCTGTGATAACCCACAACTGAGAGCAAAATCCATTACTCGGTGCTTGAAAGCTTCACTTTTTCCCTCTAAGGCTTCGGCTAGCAATTTATTTACATCAGAAGCAAGAGAAAAATCTGCCGACTTTGGTTCGCTAGCGGTAGTGGTATGAGAGTTTTTATCTACTTTAGTCTCACTCATTTACATTGTCCCCAAAAAAAATGGGCAGGCTTAGAAACCCTTGATTAATCTGTGGGCCAATAGAATCTCCCATAGAAGCCTGCCCCTGCATTTCTACGTGGAAGACCCTCATCTAACCAACCTCGTTTCCTTAAACGCTGCATACGCTGATTTGAGAAAATTCTTCACCCGTTGCTTTGATATCACTCCCAACTCATGGTGAGCGATGGCACTCTCAAAACTGATTTCTAATCGGTCAACTTTGTTACGTTCCCAAAAGGGAAATTTTGGGAAGTCAATCACAGTGAAATTGTATTTGTTTTGAGCTGCTACAAACTCCGGCATTTGCTCTATGTAACTCCAGTCGTCGCACAATCCCATATTCTGAACAAACACATGGGTCATCTTGTCTCCCAAATCTTCTAAAGACTTTAGAAAGAAGTTTACTGAGTCTACACCTCCACTACACACAAACCACTTGATGAAAGTAATCGAATTTTCCTTTCCCAACTCAATCAAATCATTGCGTTGTATCCATTGAGTTACATTTGTGTAAACCTGAGCAGGTAAATTCACAATTACCGATTTTTCAAAAGCTAAATCAAATATTTTATCTGCTTGTTGGGCTAGCTTTTCATCATCGCTAAAAAATGCTGTTCTCACTTGCGGATAAATTTTAGCAATATCCTTGTTACTCGTATCCGCATCTACAATTGCAATGTCTAATCCTATGGAATTGCAATACTCGATAAATGACCTTGACAAGAACGACTTCCCACACCCTCCTTTTTCACCGTCTATAAGGTGGATGGTTGTAGATAGCTTAATAGATGTTGATGGTGGTAATGTTAACGGAATTTCTGGAAATGTTTGGTCAGCATTCAACATCTCTTCTCTTACTACACCTAATTCATAAACAGATGATTTCGCTTGTTCATCTGCCTGTTGAGATCCATTTAATTCATTTTCATTTTCACTTGACGAAGTACTAACACCAATCTTAAGACTTTCATCATATGAAAACTCAGTTGTTAACGTTTCACTTCCCAAAACATCAACATCAATCTCAAGACTTTCATCATATGATGAGGAGGTTGTTAACGCTTTTGAGTTAGTCTTAGGAACGCTTTGTGACATTGTTTTCAACTTTGATAATGGAGATAATGGTGCATGAGCAGAAAAATTATTGGCATTCTTATTGGGTCTGCCTCTTTTCCTTTTTCTCTGTGTAAATTTCATCTTTACTATTGCAGAATTAAAGGTCGAATATCTTGCTATTTGTGTTACAAAAAGTTACTTAATCCTGTATCGTCATAATCATTCTCCCCAGCAAGATGGCGAAGAGTATCAAGGGACGGCGTATTTGGTTGAGGTGTTTTGGAACAAGGCAACGATGTTACTACGGGAGATTGAATTGTTTGTGGGGCTTGTTCTAAGCCGACTAACTCCACAATATCTTGTGCTTGTTTTCTTAAAGCCTGTACCGCAGAACGTGCTATGCGCCGGATCTTTTCTTTGTCATCAGAACAATCTTCTAACAAAGCATAAGGTAGCCAAAATGACCGCAAAGCTAAGAGTAACATCTCGGTTTTACTGCTCATTTGATTGTCTTGGATGTACTGCATCAACTGTGTATCAAGTTCGTTGCGTGGCTGATAACGCCAGCGAAAATCTATTCTTTCCACAAACTCACACCTATACCATTTGTATTTTCTTAAGGCAGAAATCGTTTTTGTACCTGTTGGGAAAAATACAAAAACACACTATAGAGGTATTGAGCCGAGATACGTGTAAAAACCTGCAAGATGGTCTGGAAACCGTTGCTATATCTAGGTTTCAAAGATTTCTGGTGGCAGATTAATAGCAGCTTCCAATGGTTGGGGAATATTATGTAAATTCACCACATAATCACCGTATCTTTTGATATGTCTTGTTATGTATGGACTCATTGCTGCAAGGTGTCGCATAGGAATCAATTCTCCCTGTGACATTAACGTTTGGATAGCCAACGACATATCAACCGTATTCTGCAAAATAACTGCACTTGCTACCAAATCAAGATACTTCAGCCGCTTTTCCTGCTCAATGGGATCATTTTCAGTAATCGCTCCCAGCTTACCGAAAAACACCCAGTCCAGAAAGGCATTGTACATCTCCACAATATTAGTTATCGCTGTAATCTCATGCCGAAGAGCCACATTAGAAACATAGTCGAGTAAAAACATAGTCCGTACTACCTTACCCAACTCAAGAAAAACTTGATAAAGTCGATTTTTCTTACTATAGCTACCCAACTTACGTAGAAGCGTCGAAGGCATTACCTTACCAGCCTTAATTGACAGTACTACACGTATCATGTCATACCAATGAGTCTTGATTAAATTCCAATTGACCACGCCCTTAAACAACGGTTCGATATGCTTGTAGGTAACATCTGCGCTGGGGCGAACAAAAGTTAAATCCTTCCAGTTACGGATACGTGGCATCAATTTAATACCAAGAAGATAGGAAATAGCAAACACAGGCCCAGATTGACCTTGAGTATCTGCGTGCAAAGTATCCGGTTGAATATCTGAGAGATTTTTCAACAATCCATCCAAAATATAGACAGCCTCCCAGACACCACAGGTGATAAAGTGGGTAAACAAAGCAATATATTTATCAGAGACATGGTGATAGGCAATACCACCATAACCACCGTAGCGGATGTGATACTCGCTGTGTAAATTATTCTCGTATATCTCAAACTTGCTTCCGTCAGCAGCAGCCTTTTTCCCTGTACCCCAGCAAGACGGTAAACTAAAACGGTTGTACGTATTGATAATATCCCGAATTGCCGCTTCAATTTTGGCAGCACTAATATGGCGACGGTTTGTATAAGAAATCATGTGAGAAGTCACTGCACCTTGGGAATGACGAGCCATCTGATTTGGGCCAAGATTACAGCCATAGCTAAAAGTAGTAAAAATATAACGTTCAGCAGGTTCAGATATTTTGGGTTCGCTTCCTGAAAACAGACCAAAATGCCTTGTCCAATTCAACCAATGCTCAACATTACAAAGGATTTCTAAGATACTACGCTCCGGCATCAAAGCCCGAATTTTTGATTCTAATTCTTCGACTTCATGCGTTTGAGCTACGGATGGAATTCTTTTAAGTACAGGTTCTCCATCTTTATTGATGGTAAATTGTTTATCAACCGCACAAATCTTATCTACAGCGTCAGCGACAATCGCTAATTTATCCTGTAGGTGTTTAACAAAGTCATCCGGGTTAGCAGGAAATTCAAGTAAGTGACAGTATGACTCTATCAATGGTTCACATTCAGCATGACTCAATAATTGTTCGCGGAAATCGGCATAACTTTCTGAACCTACAACACAAGCATCTCCTGTTTTAAATTCAGTCGCCAGGTTTGAAAAGATGCAAATTTCTAACTGCTGACGAACCAAAACCTCAGTTCCATCAATTTCTTCTACAACTAGCGCACGCCAGTTATTACTAATAAAATCTAAATCAATCTCAAACGGCAAATACTTAGCACGTTTGTGTTCATGGTCTAACACGAACTTTAATGCTTCAATTACTGACTCATCAGCAGAAGTTGAGAGAATATCTAGAGAACGTACCAAACTAAAAAGTGCTTTCCGATTAGCAGAATAAAATCGCCACATCAACGGTAAATGGTTGTTGGTGTTGTACGCCGCAATCTCATCCAACTTTTGCAGCAACAATTCTGTACCGCCATGTTCATCCAAAATTGATTGCACCTGTTCTCCAAAAACAGCATTATCCTGAGTTTCTTTGGCTTTTGTCGATGCTTTTAATACTTGCCCAAAGGTAGCCAACAACTCTGATGTTTCAGTTAAATGTTTATCGCGTAATTCCTGCAATCGCTGTTTAGCATTATTTTGAATCTTGAGGATACGTTTAATAAACATATCGACAAGATAATCACGGGTTTTTACCTGTGCCTCGTACAATAGACATAACAGTAATGTCCGACGTTTGGGTAAATTAATATCTTGAAATTCCGAGATATCCAAAGCCCTAGCCTGGGACGCGAAATGTCTAACTGATAACGTAAAGTGGTTTGAATACTTTCATGTCCCATGAGTGATCGTAACTCTTCTATACTGATTAATCCTACCCGTTCGGTAGCATAAGTGTGACGTAAATCATGGATGCGTACACCGTTTAATTCGGGATATGTGCTGGTGATTTTTCGCCAATAATCATGCAATGTGTAGTAGCTAATTCTACTGACTTTGAGGGTGACTGGATGTTGTGCTGTAAAAAGTGCGTCGATATTTTTATGGCGTGAGTTCTGGAAATATTGAGCTAGGGATTCGGCTGCATCATTGCTATAAAAGCACCAACGTTGTTTGTTTCCTTTTCCCAATACTTGAAATTTCTGATTTTTGATATCTAGGTCTGATAAATTCAGGGCTAAAAGCTCTCCAATTCTACATCCTGTGCGATGCAATAAATGAATTATTGCAGACATCCGTAGGTCATCTTTGGTTACTTTGTAGAGTATATTTAGCTGTGAGGGTGTTAGGTATTTTATTGTATCATCGCTTTTATGTTCGCCTTTTTCTCTTTGTGGGGGACGCTGTTTTAATCCCCGAATTGGGTTGGATTTTATATACCCTTGCTCAACTGCAAAGTTAAATAAGCTTTGCAGTATTGCTTGATGCTTATTGTGGGTTGTGTATTTTAAATGTGAGAGTGTATCTAAATACTCAATTAATGTTTGCTTACTGATAATTTCGATTGACCAACTTCCATACTCTGCTAGTAAGCTCAAGAGAGTTATTTCGTAGGTTTTGATGGTACTGGGTGCTAGCCCAGTCCGTTCTAAAAATTTGACGGCGACGGTGGCTAATGTGACAGCTTGCTTCACTGAAAAAAGTGTGTTTTTCGCCAGGTAATTTATTCATAAATTATATATCTTTAGGTAAGAGCATTGACAGCATTTTATGAATACTTTTAAGACACCAAAACCTGGAGAATCCCTAGCTGACTATGTTTTGCGGATCAGGAAGGGACTCAATTTAACTCAGTTTGAGTTAGCCGATGCTGCTGGTATTCATTCTCGGTCTGTGGGGAAGATTGAACGGGGACTGACGATGAAACTCAGCCATAAAACTCTTAGCGGTCTTGCCTTGGCTTTGTCCGTGCCGGTTGAGTATTTGCAGGCTGTTGTTAGGGGGGAAGAGGTTGTGGCAATGCCAGCGATTAAGTTTTGTCCCCAATGCTGGAATCCTGGGGGTGCTGCTGACCCGATGTGGGGAAATGTTAGGGCTAAGTTTTGTTATCTATGCGGTACGCAGTTGCGGGCTAGTTGTCGGAATTGTGGTGAGTTGGTGGTGTCGTTGAGGTATAAATTTTGTCCACTATGTGGAAAGCCTTATAAGGATGGAAGCCAAAATCGATGAAAGCTAGATATAGCAACGCTTTCCAGACCATCTTGCAGGTTTTTACACGTATCTCGGCTCAATACCTACTTAGGGTATTACAAAACCAGCAAGAAATTAAGTTTATCCTCAACCAACTAACTTATGAACTACTGGATACCTTAAATTTACCAACTAAGTGGAGCAATCGACTCAAACTGAGGTCTAAATTTTGGAAACTTTTCGGCACCGAGACTGGTTATCAGCTTTTGGATGAGCGAAAACGGCTAACTGCTGCAAAAGCGGACGAGTTGCTTTTAGTTTTAAAGCATCCGGAGTTACCATTGCATAACAATCCTGCGAAGTTAGCTGCTAGGACAATGGTGCAGCGACGTAATATTAGTTACGCTACCCAGACTCAACAAGGTACTAAAGCTTGGGATATTTTTATGACGCTTGTCGCTACTACTCGCAAGTTGGGTATCAGCTTTTTTGAGTATATGCGTGACCGGATTTTAAGAATTGGAGATATTCCTTCTTTAGCAAGCGTTATTCGGGAGAAGTCTTCTTCTCATCTATTTCGTTGGTCTTGGATACCTGAATAATTCCCTACCCCGAAATTTTGAGGGGATACAAAAATAATGTACTCGAACTTTTGCGATCGCATTAATTTTGCAGCTTCTTTTTCGCCGCAAACTTGGAATGGTAATCCCCCAGGTTTAGCCCAGGTGGTTGCCGAACGATTCGGATCGGCATCGATAACCAGGGTTGTACCGTCTTCACAAAATAATGATGCAAGGCAGATAGCCGAAGTTGTTTTCGCCACTCCGCCTTTGAACGAACTAAGAGAAATGATAGGCATAGCCTTCCCTCACGAAACATGGAAGCATCATAGCGCTACCTGGGTATATATGATAGTTGAATGTGTGTACATTTGGGTACCCAGATTTTCAGATTTTATCTCTATTTTTAATCTGTATTGTCGCCCCAGGTAGAGATGAGTTTCGCCGCCGATGTATTGCCGGGATGGCGTGCGGGGGTCAAATTGGCTGAAAAACTGCTGTTGTTTGATAATCCAGCGTGCATGATTTTTTACACGTCGGTCAATTTCTTCTAGTAGAGCATCAACGGGGGCTTTGACTGTAACTTGTTGGTTGGGGTGAACCGAGATATCTAGGGTTTTGCGCTCCGAAAAGTTGACCTCGAAGGCGATAACTGCGTCGCCATAGTTGATGGTACGGGTTGTTGCGCTCATAAAGCCATTCTACGTCTTGCGAGTTGCAGCGACTCTTGGATAATTTCATCCATTTCAACTTGGTTGAGTTGGATGCCATATTAGTATTTAGCTAACTGTTAATAGCTAACGGCTAATCACTCATAATATAACTTCGGGTGTGCTTTATGGAAGTATGGGTAAACTTGAAATTTGGTGACGGTGATTTTGAGCAGGGATTTAATAAAATTCAACTTCAGATAGATGCTTTTTCTAATGAGACTAATATTACGCAATTAGAAACCCAATTACCCCCAGCCCCAGAAATTCCAAGTTGCTATGAAAGTTGGAAAAAAATCTACGACTTGTTAGCTCAACCTACGAGCAGAGGTTTTAAAAATAACCAAGTTACAAATGTATCCACAGATGTCTGTTCTGAGTATGCTAAATATTTACGGGAAAAATTAAATCAATGGCTAGTACCAATTAAGTCACAGTTAGAACCAGTAATCACCTCAAATACCAATGCTGATATTCGTTTAATTGTCAATACCCACGGGGTTAAATCAGAACTAACAAAGAATATTTTACATCGTATACCTTGGCAGGAGTGTCATTTATTTGGGGAACATTCTTCATTGGAAACAGCACTTTCTTTTAAATATTCTCTGTTTTCATCAGATGGAGGAGCAACAAAACCAAATTCTGAAACTTTCAGAAGAATTAAAATTATCAGTATATTTGGAGATAGTATAAATCTTGATACATCAACCGATGAAAAATTAATTATCGATTTAGAAAAACGAGGGGCAGAAACTATCTTTTTGAAAGAACCAAAGCGTGAAACACTTCATAAACTTTGGGATGATCCTTGTGATATTTTATTTTTTGCTGGACACAGTGAATCTCAAGAAGATGGGAAAAAGGGTATAATTGCCATTAATCCCAACGACAGTTTAGATTTAGAAGAAATCCCGCGAACTTTAAAATCAGCAATTAGTAAAGGTTTAAAATTAGCAATTTTTAATTCCTGTGATGGTTTGGGTTTAGCACAACGATTGGCAGATTTAAATTTACCCTACGTTATAGTTTGGCGGGAACCAGTACCAGATAAAATCGCGCAACAGTTTCTCAACTTTTTTCTTTCTTCTTACGCTGGTGGAGATTCTTTATTTACCTCTGTATTTAAAGCAAGGGGTAAACTACAAGAACTTACAGGAAAATCTGAGTCAGAAAAGCCGCTTCCTGGGGTGAGTTGTTTACCGATTATTTGCAAAAATACCTTAGAACTTCCTCCCAGTTGGGAAGATTTGGGTGGATTATCTGGTAAATTACCTGACTGTCCTTATCAGGGTTTATCTGCGTTTGGGGAAGAAGATGCACCCTTTTTCTTTGGTCGAGAGAAGTTTGTTGATCAGTTGGTAACAGCAGTCCAAAGTAAATCTTTGGTGACTGTGGTTGGTGCTTCTGGGAGTGGGAAGTCCTCTGCGGTGTTTGCGGGATTAGTCCCAAGTTTACGAAAAATTGGGAATGTCGAGATTATTTCTTTTCGTCCGGGGAATAATCCGCTTGGGAATTTAGCGATCGCATTAAATCATCCATTAAATCATCATTGTCATTCTCCAGTACCACTGCAAGGAGAAAATTCAATAGATACCCAACACAGATTAGACCAAATGGTTTTAGAGGTGGACTTGCGGCATGATGAGACAAAGTTGTGTGATGCGATCGCAAGTATTGTTAAGAACCTAACCCCCCTACCCCCCTTCCCTCGAAGGGAAGGGGGGAGTAAGAGTTCCCCTCCCCTCGCAGGGGAGGGGTTAGGGGAGAGGTCACATCTAGTACTCATTGCAGACCAATTTGAAGAACTTTACACCCTCACACCGCAAGAGGAACGCCAGCATTTTTTAGATGCATTAATTTACGCGATCGCTCACGCACCCAAATTTATCCTGGTTCTGACGCTGCGGGCAGATTTCTATGGGTATGCTTTATCTTACCGTCCGTTTAGCGATGCTTTGCAGAAGGGAATTTATAATCTTGGTCCGATGAATTGGGAGGAGTTACGTAGTTCGGTTGAAAAACCAGCACACAAAATGAAGGTGGAACTTGAGGAGGGGTTAGCTGAGACTTTAATTAAAGATTTAGGTAATGAACCCGGACGTTTACCTTTACTTGAATTTACCCTGATGCAGCTTTGGCAAAACCCTAGAAAATGGTTTCTCACCCACGAAGCTTATCAAGAAATTGGTGGTTTAGAGAAGGCTTTAGCTAACTACGCTAATACGGTGTTGGATAAGCTGAGTCAGGACGATCGAAAACGTGCCGAAAAAATATTTATTCAGTTAGTGCGTCCTGGGGAAGGTACGGAGGATACACGACGTGTGGCGACTCGAAAAGAGGTAGGAGATGCAAATTGGGATTTAGTTCAACAATTAGCTGATGCGCGTTTGCTGGTGACTAGTTGTGATGAGATTAGCGAAAACAAGGAAGAGACGGTAGAGATAATTCACGAAGCGTTAATTAGGGAATGGGGAACTTTTCGCCAGTGGATTCAAGATAACCGGGAGTTTCGCACTTGGCAAGAAAGATTAAAGCCAAATGTTCGAGAATGGCAAGATCATCAGTATAACTCTGGGAGATTATTGCAGGAAACGCCGTTAAATGTGGCACTCAAATGGTACAGCGATCGCATTGATGAACTAACACTCCAAGAAAAGGAGTTTATTGAAGCCAGTGCAGAAAAGCAAAATAAGCAAGAAAGGGAAAAAAAGCGCAGAAATCAATTAACTATTTTGGGACTAACTACTGGTTTGGCGATCACCTTATTTTTGGCTGCACTTAGCGAAATTAGTAGAACTGATGCAGAAGCTAGTAGATTAAGTACCACCTCAGAAAAATACTTTAATCAAAATGACCATGAGGGGGCTTTAGCAGGTGCAATTAAAGCTGGGAAACTTGTAAAAAACAGTATTTGGAAATCTTGGATAGCCCCAGAAACTAGGATGCAAGTTGTACTCACATTGCGGGAGATAGTATATGACTATCGAGTCAAAAACTTCAAAGGGCATACACACTGGGTTAATGGCGTGAGTTTCTCCAAAGATAGCAAAATTGTCGCCTCTGCATCCTTTGACGGGACAGTTAAACTCTGGGATGTAACAACTGGTCAAGATATCAAAACCCTTAAAGGTCATAAATCCCAAGTTACAAGCGTCAGTTTCTCACCCAATGGCAAAACTATCGCTTCTGCGTCCTTTGACGGGACAGTTAAACTGTGGGATGTAAAAACTGATCGAGAAATTAAAACTTTTAAAGGGCATAATTCCAAGGTTTTGAGCGTGAGTTTCGCCAACGATGGTAAAATAGTTGCTTCTGCATCTAGTGACAAAACAGTCAAACTTTGGGATGTCACAACTGGTCAAGAAGTCGAAACTTTTAAAGGACATGTTGATGAGGTTTGGGGTGTGAGTTTTTCACCTAATGATAAAACAGTCGCTTCTGTATCCAGTGACAAAACAGTTAAACTGTGGGATGTCACAACTGGTCAAGAAATCAAAACCCTTAAAGGTCATAATTCCAAAGTTTTAGGTGTGAGTTTTTCACCTGATAGTAAAATCGTCGCTTCTGCATCCGAAGACACTACAGTCAAACTTTGGAATGTCACAACTGGTCGAGATATCAAAACCCTCAAAGGTCACAGAAACTGGGTTTATGGTGTGAGTTTCTCACCTGATGGTAAAACTGTCGCTTCTGCATCTAGCGACAAAACAATCAAGCTGTGGGATGTAAAAACTGGTCAAGAAGTCGAAACCTTCAATGGTCATGCTGACGAGGTTAATAGCGTGAGTTTCTCCAATAATGGTAAAAGTGTAGCCTCTGCATCCAGGGATCAAACAGTTAAAGTGTGGGATTTAACAACTGCTCAAAAAGTCAAAATTCTTGAAGGGCATAATTCCCAGGTCTTAGGTGTGAGTTTCTCACCCAATGGTAAAATTGTCGCTTCTGCATCCGAAGACAAAACAGTCAAACTTTGGGATGTCACAACTGGTCAAAAAATCAAAACCTTAAAAGGACATATTTCCCAAGTTTTGGGGGTAAGTTTTTCTCCTGATGGTAAAACTGTTGCTTCTGCATCCGAAGACAAAACAGTCAAACTTTGGAATGTCACAACTGGTCAAGAAATCAAAACTTTTAAAGGGCATAGAGGCAAAGTTCGGGGCGCGAGTTTCTCTCCTGATGGTAAAACTATCGCTTCTGCATCCGAAGACAGTACAGTCAAACTTTGGAATGTCACAACTGGTCAAGAAGTCAAAACCTTGAAAGGACATATTTCCCAAGTTCTGGGGGTAAGTTTTTCTCCTGATGGTAAAACTGTTGCTTCTGCATCCGAAGACAGTACAGTCAAACTTTGGAATATCGCAACTGGTCAAGTCATCAAAACCCTTAAAGGTCATATAGAGTGGGTTTATGGGGTGAGTTTCTCACCCAACAATAAAATAGTGGCTTCTGCATCCAGCGATGGGACAGTCAAACTTTGGGATGTCATAACTGGTCGAGATATTGGAACCCTTAAAGGTCATACTGACGAAGTTATAAGCGTGAGTTTCTCACCTGATGGTGAAACTGTCGCTTCCGCATCCAGGGACAAAACAGTCAAACTTTGGGATGTAACAACTGGTCGAGAAATCAAAACCCTGGAAGGACATAAAGACTGGGTTAATAATGTGAGCTTCTCACCTGATGCTAAAACAGTGGCTTCTGCATCCAAGGATGGAACAGTAATTTTGTGGAATTTTGATTTAGATAATTTATTAGTACAAGGATGTGATTTGATACAGAGTTATCTCAGGAATAATTTTGATGTGAATGAGGGAGATAGAAAGTTGTGCGATCGCGTTGGGAAGAAGCATTGACCGAGTTATTGTAATAGTCGCCAACTTTCGCCAAGAGTTATAAATGTAGCTCTTATTTTATTGAGAATTTATATTAATTATTTCAGCTAAGTGTATAGGTCGATCGAACCTGAACTTATTAAAAACCAGAGCGAGAGTTAATCGAGCTTTTCAATTATTCTGAGGAATTTAGTTATGTTGAGAACCGGAAGTATGCTTAGTAAATCTGTTACGCTCCTCTCCGCAGTTCTAGTGACGAACCCAGTTTCGTCGAGATGTTTAACTGGTGCGATTTTAACAACAGATGCAATCTCTGTTACTACTGGTTCCATAATTTGAGCAAAAGTCTTTGTTGTATTTGCGATTGTTCCGGGTGTAATCCGACAACCAAATAAATCTTCGAGAACCTGGCTCAATCTGTCTTCTGGAATAAAATGTTGATTATGTAGGTAGATTGCAACCCCTTTAATAATTCTAGCCCCATATTGTACGGGTGGTTTGACTGACTCTGGGAAACTCCCTTGTATTGTTGATCGACACTGGGGACATTGTTTTACCCCCGCTTGATGTTCTGTAATTATTATTTGTGGTGCTGGGATATCTACGATTTGTCTCTTGATTATTCTTTCTACTGATATTTGAGATACATCCCACCCACATTTGTCACAGGAACATGGTGTTGAGTGTTTGACGATCTGTCTGGCTGTAATATACCTGAGCCACTTGGCGCGGGCTTCCGCCTGCGTCAATGTGGCGGTGTTCCAAGGTATGCCCTTTATGACCTAATTGCCCACCTGATGAACGCTTTCCTTTTTCACGTAAACTTTTTGTCCGAAGTTTTGATTCCTTTTTTAGTCCATCCCTCGATGGTGGCTTTGAGCTTGTTTGACTGTTTAGTCCCAAACGCCTTTCTAGCTCTGCTATTTTCTCACGCAGTGCTTGATTTTCTTCTTCTAACCTTTCGATTTTTCGATCTTTTTCTTCTGGACTCATGTTTAGAACACTACCACAATTATTCTGTCAATGGAATAATACTTGCGTCCCTACCTAGGCAGTTACGTTTTCTATAGAAAGCTAATTTTCCAATGGTCAATACCCAATAACTATATTCTATTACAAATTATGAAAATCAATATCAAAAATCGTACGATTTCTAGTGACAAGTTTCTTTGTATCTATGCAAATCAACAACGAGTGATTACAGCTTTGGTATTAAGTGGAGTATTATCCATTAGTAGCGGTATAACTCTAATAAAAAGTGCGACAGCTTCACCAATAAATTTGACAGTCTCAGTCACAAAAGAAAATACTAAAAATAAGGCTGATGCGAAACATTTACCACGTCAAGTAACTAATGCAATTTTTAAAGATTTATCTCAAAATCAAGGCATTCCCAGCAAAAACTTAGATGTAGTTGAGTACAGGGCAAAAACTTGGCGAAATGGATGTTTAGAATTAGTAAATCCAGGTGAACTTTGCACTCAGGCTTTAGTTCCTGGTTGGCAGGTTACAGTTACTAATAGTAAGCAAAACTGGGTTTACCATACCAATTCAAATGGAAAAAAGTTGCGACTTGCTAGTGGTAATACAGTTAATAATTCCACAAGACTACCAGAAAAAATTCGTGAATCTGTTCTCAAGCGTGCCTCTAATTTTCTGAAATTATCTATTTCGGAATTAACAATCATTCGGGCAGAGAAACGTGACTGGTCAAATAGCTGTTTAGAATTAGCAGAACCAAGTCGTCTTTGTAATCAAATAATTGTACCAGGATGGAAAGTTTTTGTTGGTAAGAAGGAGCAAGTACTTGTTTACCATACTAATGATAAGGCTTCTGTAATTCGTTTAAATCAGAAAGAAAGCGAAATTACTGGAGTTTAGACTAGTTCCCGGTGCGAAACTGAAAGAGAAATTAAGTCTTTAATTTAGATTATTAAGGGAGTAATACCACTTGAGTTCGATTGAGTATAGATTCTCAAAAAAATGATTTAATTTTCAATAAACAGATAATTTATACGTTTTACGCACCTCAAAATAAGTGGTCTATTTTCCTAATTTTCGATATCAAAGTTTGAGAGTTTGCTCGCGATTATTAATTCGCTAAATGCAAGTTATAGTTAACCTATTCCTTAGTATAAATACTAAGCATATATCAATTATCTTGATGATATATTCTCAGTATCTATGCTAATTATAGTTAGATTATGAGCAAAAACTCCCCAACCTATCCAACGAGAAAATCCCAACTCTCCTCGATATAAACAACACTGAAAATTCTTCTTCCTGTTTGTTCAATGACTTGTTGGATACGTGGAATAAAAATGACAAAGTTTTGAAGTAAATTATCAGTATTTGAAGAATTGAGATTTTCAAGTATTATTTTCATTTTTTGAGCTTGTTTTAAGCAATAAGAAGCAACCTCAATTAATTAGGACAATTAACAGTAGAACGAACGGGATTTTTTAGCATGCAAGTCGGCACAGTTAGGTCTTGTAACCGACAAACCCTGGTAGAAAAAGACCATCCGTAATTAAGTATCAGTCGTCAATGCACTTTATTGGGAATACCACGCTCAAGTTATGATTATCAACCACTACCGGAAAATCCAGAAGATGTTCAATTGCGGCGATCGCTTAAGTATGAGTTGATTTATATCAAGGCATTCGATAACGGTCATCACCTTCAACGAGAAGTCGATGATTGGTTTAATTGGTATAACCAACAGCGACTGAATCAGTCCCTCGATTATCAAACACCCAATCAAGTTTATGCTGCGGGATTGATGGCTTGAGTTAATTGGTTCTATTCGATCTGATTGGATTGATTGGGTTGGATGTAAATATTGATTCTCCCTGTGGTTGTTGTTTTGAAGGGAATTGATTGTTGTTAGAGTTTAACTTTCCCTCGATTTTGTCTAGACAACTGGGTCCACTTCAACCATTCACAAAATATAATACAAATCATATTTGATAGAGACGCGATTTTTTAATGTTATATGTTGCTCGTGTTAAAGAATATGGTCGGTTAGAGCGGAGACATAGCAGCTTTTACATTGGGTTATATGGTGAGCCAGTTGCGGTGGACGGGTTCCCCGGCATAAGCAAACTGGCGAACCCGAAGGGTCAAACATGGCTTAATTTCAAGTATTCTTGTATAGCATTAGTAGCTAGCTTAATAAGATTAAATACTAATAAGCGGAAGTATTATCAACAAGGTCTAAGGGCTATGAAACTTATAGAGTCTACGTTTTAGCTAATTCCGTCGCCCCTTCAGGATAGCAATAGCAGTTTCAGAAGTATGAGGCAGTTTCGCCATCACTCGACCTAAACTAAATCTTCTTATAATAGTACCTTCAATGAAAAAAAATTGAGCAGAGTCTTGCATGGAGAGTGAAGTTCAAAGCAACTTGATGGGCAAAGCTCTGTGAGTACCGGGATACGCACCATGTATCCCGGCAGAACCTCTTAGGGAGTCAATGGCTCCTACTCAATTGCTCGACACGAATCGGCTTTACAAGTACGCAGTTTACTCAGTCGGTTGGCAAGCTGTTTGAGTAGAGTTGGATCGGCAACAGAAGCCAAGTTTTTCAACTGATATGGGTCTTTTTTGATGTTGTACAGTTCCTTCGCCCCAGTTTCATATTCCACATAGGTGTAATCTTGTGTCCGGATCGTCTGGTAAGTAGGGAGCTTCGGTACCTGACCTCCTTCTTGGAGCGATTGAAGCTCTGACATATCCTCAAGCTCTAGCTGATTCTCAAGCTCTGACTGCTCCTGAAGAAGCTTTGTCTGATTCTCAAGTGCAGTATCTCGCTTCTGATCTCGTTTGTGTTCTATCAAAAATGCAGAGCGCCACTTAGGGAGATTTGGTGTCGTACCCTTTAACAAGGGTAAGAACGAGCGTCCATCAACAAAAGCGGGTGGTTTAACTCCAGCCATGTCGGCAAAGGTTGGGAAAAAGTCGATATTACCCACTTGCTGGGGCAGTTTCTTGCCGGCTGGAATTCCCGGTCCACGCACTAGCAGATTCAAGCGAATATCTTCCTCGTAGGAACTTAGTTTACCTGTACTTGCTCGGTGAATACCCTGTTTAAAACCGTTATCGGAGGTGAAAATGATGTAAGTATTGTCAAGTTGCCTATTTGCCTTGAGCGTATTGACCAACTTGCCAATTGCCTCGTCAACTGACTGGAGCGATTGCAAGCGCTTGCGATACGTTCGATCGATTTTGTCAATTTGTGTTTGATTGAGTCGAGGCAAGTCTTGCATGAATTTAGGCTTAGTACTAACATCAGCTTCGTTAAAATTGTCTGGGCGGGGCGCTTTAACACCTGGGAAGAGACCCTCATGGCGTGGTGCTGGTGTAAATGGTCCGTGAATGTTGAAGGGAGCCAGATAAAGGAAAAACGGTTTGCCGTCTTTGGCAGAACGTTGGATGAAATCAACGGCAAAGCTAGTATAAACATCTGTACCGTAGTCTTTCGGCTTGTCACCGTACTTGACCAGCTTGCCATTTTGGTTCAGCGTATAATTGTATTGTGCGTAAGGATTGCCATATTTCTTTTGGTTGTTTTTCTTTTTGCCTTTTTCCATCGGGCTATACCACTCTGTCCAGCCAGGCGGGATGTAGGTATCATCGGGGGCTGTGTCGGGGTAGCCATTGAAGTACTTGCCAATCAACGCTGTCCGATAACCCTTTGCCTGTAACGAGGTAGCGATCGTCTCTTTTTCTAAGCCTTGGGCATAGACTTTCTGGAAACCTCCATCAGGTGATGAATTGGTCAATATCCCGCTATTGTGGGCATATTGACCGCGCAAAATGTTCGTGCGCGATGGGCAGCATAGAGACACGTTTACAAAAAAGTTGGGAAATGTTACGCCCTTGTCGATCAAAAGCGATTTAATTTTTGGTGCATATTTCTCTGGATTTCTATTAATTGTGTCAGCGTCCATGTCATCTACTAGGACGAAAATTATATTGGGTTTCTTTGTCTGAGTGAAAGCTTTTTGTGGTGCTGCTAGTAGCACATTGATTACCAAAGCACCGATCATTATTAAAACAAAGAACTTTCTTCTCAAACTGAATGTTTTCATGAAATTACCTCTTGATTTACAATGTCAGAGTTTCATTTCTTGGTTTTGGGCATGGTAAAAAACCAAACTTTGTATAGTCAGGATGTTTTAATAGTATCAAATATTAAATATTTAATATTAACTAAAAACCTAACCCCTTCCCTAGTAGGGAAGAGGAACTATAAGAAAAGAGTATTAAAGCCTCTCCCTGATGCGAGGAGAGGTTTGGAGAGGGGTTTTATGTATCTTTTTAGGTATGACCACCTACTTGTAAAATTCTCACAGTATGACTATCGTGGTCAACTATGAAGGTAACTCGATTCTTTTGGCTTAAACGAATTTGACATTGACCTGTTTTCTTGTTAAGTACTTTGTAGTCAGCATCACCGATCTTTGCCGCTGCATCCCTCGGAGACATTCCTCCGTGATGAATAGCATTTTGAAATTTATCGAACTTCGCTTGTTCTAAATATGTAAGTTGCCCAAACTTTGCTTTTTTCTTGTCTAACTTCCATTTATCAGACTTATCATTACTAGAGCTAACAGTGTTTTGATATTTGTTAGCAACAGTTGTGTTTACATTTTGGCTTGAAGATGCTGAGTTACCTGCTAATACTGGAGATGCAAATGTACCAGCGAATAAAACTAATCCAACCATTACAGCGTGAAATTTACGATGAGACATGATTTTTTCTCCTAGAATAATGAACTTTTTGTTTGTGTGAATACCATCTGTCTGAGTTGATAGATTATTGTAAAAAAAAACTACCAACAGCAATCTGAATGAAGCTAAAATTTAAGGTGCTTGGAAAGTCACAGTATGACCTTAATTTCCGCCTTGTTTATCCTGGCTCCACTTTTATATAAGTTCAAGTTCAATCTACCTATACACTTGTGGGAAGCAAATAGAAGTTTATTTTCGATCAACACATTCTCTAACCCTTATATATCAAAGCCTACAGAAAATTGTGTTTTTTACTCCAATACCTTCGCCAAATTTATGAACTGGTAGAACAAGGATCGGCAGGGTGGATACGCCCTAAATTGGGTAATCGACCACGGGGCGATCGGAAATTACAAGAAAGTAAAACCCATTAACATCAAAGAATTAGAGGTCAAACCCACGTTCCGCACCCTTAACTGTCACAATCGGTTATTACGGAAGTTGATTCTTGAAAAAGGAGTAAAAAATTACATTTATCTCAAAAAAAGAGATTTGGGATAGGAAAATTTATTAGATAT
>JAESGT010000109.1_pt1 | contig 20386 bp, 22 predicted proteins | sample 9266261 | NCBI WGS metagenome assembly JAESGT01 (sample SAMN15741584, study PRJNA653494) | algae metagenome | isolation source: Pelatocladus maniniholoensis HA4357-MV3 and co-occurring heterotrophs from... | place: USA: Maniniholo cave near Haena, Hawaii | collected 2009-07-28 | reverse complement strand
TTGTTCTCTACAAGAATTATCTCAAACCCTTATTTATTCGTATAGACTAGCTGAATCGCAATGCTTGCATTTGCACCCTAAGAGCTAGTCACATAAAGGCTTTGATAGTTGTCGGAGATGTCTACTTAATTTCTTTTTTATAATACTGGGTTGAAATGTTAAATTTATAGGTCACTCCGCGCAAGTTGAAAAAGCTGTTTGTTCATACGTAGGATTTGAACCTACATTATCCTGAGCCGAAATCAAGCGCCTGTACCTATTTGGCTAGTATGTAAGCTTTTCCTGTTAGGGCGCGGAGTGAATTATTTGGTTGTTCCACACAAGTTAGCAAAGCCATTCACATGTTTTGCCTATACCTATTTGGCTACACCTCCACTCAATGGAGGTGGTAGGAGTTGAACCTACAAATTTCTTACTTCTTACGAAGTTGATTGTATGTAAGCTTCACCTGTTAGGATGCGGAACAAAAATTTATTTTTTACCCGTAAACTGCTTCTGGTCTTACTATTAAATCTCCACTTGCTCTACGATCAATGACGTAAGATTCAAAGCGGTTTAGTTGTACCTCAAAATGTTGGGACAGTCGCTGCTTAATAGCTGTGTCATTCATGTTAGCTGTCAAGCCTAGTTGCGACTCGCTCACATCATAGGAACGACCTTCAAAGCGAATATGAACCATATTACAACCTCCTTTGTATATATTTTTGGGAGGTAAGACTGTTTTTGTTTGTCTAACTTGTTTGTTGTTATTTATATACTACTAGTATACTACAAAAGTGTCAAGGGGTAAAAGAAAGTTTTTTTTGACTTGCAATTTGATGTTTTGTACTCAGCCCAAAAATTAGTAAAGACGCTCTGGTTATCACGTCTCTACAAAATATTCTTATTATGTTACGCTAGCTTAGTTTTGCATCTGAGCGATCGCCACATCAAGAGACATACAAAGTATTTATACTTATAAGATTAGTGTTTTTTATATAAGAAAAAGTGTCATAAATATATTGACAATTCTGATTCTGTAAACTTCATAGGTGAGATATAACGAAGATTTGCTCAATATATAGTGTCTATAATGTCTCAACCGCAACATTAGATAAGTTTTATTAAAAAAAACTTAAATATATTAAGTACTTATAATTTATTTGCTAAATATTTTCTTTATTTTGTTTATAATCATAAGGTATAGCTACATTCTTTCAGCTTGATATACTTTTTCCTCTATATCGTTTGTTGCATAGGGCAAAGAGTATCAACTTGATAAAGTTGATAAACGAGCCAGTCTTAAATGAGCGTTGTTCAACCGCTCTTGGAATGCCTCGTCAGTTCGTTCAGGAGGAACGACGAATGCACATAAGATTGCCTAGAGAAGGAATGAAACTGGCACAAGTGTTTATGGCTGACGAAAATAAACAAATCTTCCAACCACCATTAATATTGGTGGTGGAAGACAATGATGACAACTTGCTGTTGATGAGCTATGCTTTAGAGTCATTCGGCTGTAGGCTAATTTGTCAGACCGATAGTTCCACAACAGTATTGGTAGCTAAAGAGTATCAGCCAGATTTGATACTACTAGATATTCTATTACCTACAATCAATGGTATTGATGTGGTACGGAGCTTGAAACAAGAAGCGTTAACGCATCATATAAATGTTATTGCGGTGACAGCTTTAGCTAGTATGGAGGATAGAGAGCGTATTCTCAGGGCTGGCTTTGACGATTACATCAGTAAGCCTTACATGATTGAAGATCTAGAAAATATAGTTTCCCGTCATCTTGGAGACAAATTAAAACAGAGTTCAGTTCTGGACTTGTGTTAAGACCAGAGTGCATGAAGGCTAAGTTGGTTAATTTATTTTTTATGAGGCCTTCTTTTTGATTTTAGAACTAGAAACGGGATTACGAAAATCAGGTGCTTCGGATAAAATAACAATAATTCCTGAACGGCCAGTTTCTAGAGTCGCATCGCTCAGTATCTCTACTACAGAGACATGCAAAGTTTCCTCAATTAATTCTTTTAATTGGGGTTGAATAGCTTCATCTAAATCTGAACGAACTTGTTCAGCTAGTTCTTGTCTACCTGTTTGAGCCAATAACTGTTCTGGTGGTGTAATAGAATTTTCAATTACAATCACTAGATTTTGCTCTGAAAGGCGAGAGGTTACTTTGCTAGGCTGATGTCCGAGTTGTTCCCGGTATAATGCCTGTATACGTTGTGCTAAAGTGCGTTCTACTTGACCACGAGTTGGAATTGATTCTGTCATATATTTTTGATCACAAAGATATAGACCACTAGTAATAAGTCAACAAGTATAGCAATTAATCAAGAGTCATTAGTCATTTGTTATTTGTGAGTAGTTCAAAATCAAAAAATAACAAGCAACTAACGAGTACAAATAGACTCTTAGTGATGAATTAACACCTCACTTTTTGAGTTATCACCAGCAGTGTAACCTAAAAAAACATTGACGTAGATTGGCTTATGAATAATTCATGAGCTTGCTGTATTAAAGAATAGGGGCAAAATTTTTTCAGATCACCATCCCAATGAAGTATTTTCGCTCAAATACAAGTTACCAGTAAATTGTCTGAAAGGAATATATATTAGGACTGCGGTTTGATTTGTGAAAATCTAGATATCCAGAACCCCAACTTCTACCCTCCGGGAAGTCACCCTACGGGTGTCTACAAGAAGTCGGGGTTCTTGTTATTTAGGGAATGGTATATTTATTTATTTTCTTGGTAAATGTACTGTAAAAACACTACCTTCACCCAATTGGGAAGCGACTTCGATTGTTCCTCCGTGAAACTCAACAATGCGACGTGACAAATGTAATCCCAAACCACTACCAGCGCGTTTGTTTTTACCTTGGCGAAATCGTTCAAATAGGGTTGGTAGGTCATCAGCAGAAATTCCATATCCGGTGTCTTCTACTTCTATCTTGATTTGTCCTTTATCGATAGAAGATGGAGGAATAGTGGAAATGCTAACGTTTATACTACCTGTATCTGTAAATTTAATCGCATTTCCAACTAAATTACTGATTACCCGTCGTAGTTCTAGGCGATCGCCCAAAACAATGCAATCATTTTGATTCTGTTGATCTAATTGGCTAACATCTACTTTGAGAAGTATTTCTTTTTCATCTGCAAGTGAATTTAATTCTTGAACCACTTCTGCTGCGATTTCACAAACATCACAGCTTTCAAATTGCATTGTCTTTTTACCTGCTTCCAAGCGATGGACTTCCAGCAAAGTGTTAACCATGTCCAACAAGTTTTGGTTACTACGAATCATTGCTGCGATCGCATGTTTCATGTCTGGCGAAATCTTGCAGAATCTTTCCTCCTGAAATAAATTCAGCATTCTGTCAGCAGCGACTAAAGGAGTGCGTAAGTCATGAGTCAAACGTGAAACAAAGTCTTCTTGCTGGCTAAATAATTTTTTTTGTTCATCAAGACTATGCTTGAGTCGTAGTAGCGATCGCACTCTTGCTAATAGTTCATCTTGATCAAATGGTTTGCGGATAAAGTCGTCCGCACCTGCGTCCAAACCTTCCACAACGCTGACATCATGAAATGCTGTTAATAATAGTACGGGTATATAGTCTATAAAAGGGTGATTACGGATACGTCGTGTGACTTCATAGCCATCTAATCCTGGCATCATCACATCTAGTAAGATCAAATCTGGGGGAGATTGTTCGACTTGCTTCAATGCTGTTGTACCATCTGACACTAAATCGACTTCATACCCCTCCATTTCTAAGATTGTCTGTAGTAAGAATAAATTGTCAGGAGTATCATCAACAGCAAGAATTTTTTCTACTTTCTTATCTATAGGTGGAAACATTTTATATTTATAAATAATACATTATTTTTGTCATTAGTCATTAATCATTGGTCATTAGTTGTTTTCAGCAACAAAATATATACCAACTACTATAATAATTTGGTTTGATTTATTAACTTACTTGTGAACATAGGGAATAGGGAATAGAGAACATCAAATTTACTGAGTTTTTTTATCAAATCAAGTGGTATTCCTATAACTACTAACTAATGACCAATGACTAAGATTACATTGTTCTTTCTTTTGGGACTTGTTCCTGTACCATATGGAAGACATCTGAGTGTTTACTTAAAGTCTTTTTTGATGGTAATACCTGAGAAATTTTTGATGATCCATCTTGATTTTGTTGCTCAGATAATGAAACTTGACGTGGTATTACTATCCGCAACACGGAACCTTGATTCAATTGGCTTTCGATAGTGATTTCGCCCCCCATCATTTGGACTAGTGCGTCTACAATTGGCAAACCCAGACCTGTACCAGGATATTTACGAGTTAGACTCTGGTCAAGTTGTCGGAAAGCTTCAAAAATATATTTTAAATCTGAGGGAGCAATACCAATACCTGTATCCCAAACTGCAATTTCTATTTGATGATCTGGTAGTTCTTTTACATCTACACCGATACTACCGGATTCTGTAAATTTAATCGCATTCGAGAGCAGATTCATTAAAATTTGTCGCAAACGAACAGGGTCATTAAATACCATACTATTTTGTAAGTTATTTTGAACCTGCACAGAAAGTTTTTTTGCCTCTGCTAAAGAAAATGTTTCAGCGACAGTTGCTTTAACTACCTCTGATAAATCGAATATTTCTGCTTTAAGGCTTAATCGACCAGTTTCCAGTTTAGAAAAGTCGAGAACTTCATTTAATAACATTAACAAATGCTTACCATTATTGAGAATGCGTTCCACCATATCTCTTTGTTGAGGTGACAAGTCGCCACATTTGGGGCGCAGTAATAGTTGAGAGAAGCCAATAATAGCATTCATCGGTGTCCGCAGTTCATGAGAAATTGTTGCCAAAAACTGCGATTTTAGCAGTGATGCTTCTTTTAACTTGAGGTTTTGTAGTTCTATTTGTCGTTGTTGTGCTTCCAATTCTTGATTTTTACGAATTAGCAATTCATTACTTTCTCGAAGTTGCTGGTTAACCAAAGCTACTTGCATTTCTGCTCGGTAGACTCGAATAGCATTTCGTAAAACTTGCGTCAATGTTACTGGTGAGACTCTTGACTTGGAGAGATAGTCTACAGCACCAGCTTTCATCAACTCAACAGCAATTTGTTCGTCTCCTTGTGCGGTAAGGACAACCAAAGGCGCTTTTATGTTACGAGAACGTATATCGTTAATCAAGGTCAAACCATCTTGATCTGGCAAGCGATAATCGAGAAAAACACAGTCAAAAGAATTATCCTGCAAATGAGCGATCGCACTTTTAGCATCATTGGCTTCAAACAGTTGTACACTTATTCCAGCAGCTTTCAAAGCCCGCCGGACTGCCATGCGATCTACTTCATCATCATCTACAACTAATACTTTGAGCGTTTCTTCCATCGCTTTTCATTATTGTCCTTATATACAGCTTCTTGTATAACATTGAACTTTTATAGCCATTTAGATAGTTTTTTTAGTTAGTGGTTGGGCTGTTCGCCCGTACATTATTTAGAAGTTAGTTGTTAGTTGTTAACTATTTTTCATTGACACTTGAGTCTTGAGTCTTGAGTAATTAAGGCATTTCACATATATTCCAATATTGATTGAGTGTTGCCATGAGTTCAATAAAATTATTAAAAGTCACAGGCTTAACTAGATAACCAGCTACGTTCAAATTATAAGCTTCTACTCTGTCCTTATCTTGATTAGAAGTTGTCATTACCACCACGGGAGTTCGTCTGAGTTGTGGATCAGAGCGTAATTTTTGGAGAAATTCGATCCCACCCATTTTAGGCATATTCAGGTCTAGCAATATCAAACGTCGATCATTAGGAACTTCAGGAGGTTCGCCATTACTACTACGTAACATTGCTAGGGCTTCTATACCATTAGTGGCAATGTATAATGGATTAGTAACATTAACTTTTTTGAATGCCCGTTTGACATTCATGACATCAACTTCGTCATCCTCCACTAGCAGTATGTTAATCAATCTTGGCGTTATCACTTGGTTAAAATTGAATTAGTTGTATCCTAAATTCACTCTTTTGACTAGAGTAACAGAGTCGGACTGATAGCTAATTACTAAAAAGCTTAATACTTATTAAAATTTAGCAATCAGTGAAACTTTAAATTCCAAAATACATCTTGACCGATCAAAAACGAAGCCTTTAGGGTTTTACTTTACACACCATTACTAGCTATAATGCTTACTGTAATTAGGTTTGGTGAATTTTGAATTGCTTATCTGCCTTTCCCCCAGTTATCTCGTGAAAGTAGAACAAATATAAATCAAAACTTAAATCAAAACTATTAGTAAAAAAATACTCCATAGACCATTTCAACCCAATTGTAGATTGACTGATGGGATAACGTCTTCAGCCATTGGTCAGAGTTGCGATAAAGTTTTGCGATGAAACGAAAATTTTCAATATCATGATTCTTTCGGTTGCTTAGGTTAAGTGAAGCTGAAGACCTTACCTGTGCCAAGCTAAGAATTTAGGCTGAGGGTTTAGGGCGATCGCGTGTTTGATAGTGTTTGGATAATCACAAAAAAGACGGCTTCGGTTGCTCATCTTATGGCTAAGGTGTTAAAAAATCGCCGCTCATCACCTTGGGATATGGAGATAAGCTTAAAAGTTCTGCGATCGCATTTCCCTATAACCAGCGACTTGAGTGAATAATATAAATTTATTTGAAATAATTTTTTATCACTACAGCACATATTAAGTGAAGTGCTTGTAAACTTATTATAAATTTATTGTTTACATTCTTGTCTAACATAATTTTTGCCTACCACTTTACACACCAACAAATTGATTAATTAGTAAGCCACAATAGCGCTCAATCACAGTTCAAGTCCATGTTCCATAGTCATTTCTAATTTAGCCATATATCCTTGGCTAGATTTTCACATAGCACATGAGTAACAAAGGTGGAAATGACTATTTCTATTGGTGGATGCAAATTTATTAAAAAATCATCTATCTTAGGTTTTGGAAAATAAAAAAAACAAATCACTAAATGTCGGCCTACGACAGATGGAATTAGTAGAGAGTATAAGTAGCAATGAGCGAAATTAGTATTGTATTAATTGAAGACCATGACTTGACAAGAATGGGACTAAAAGCAGCATTACAAACCGACAGCACAGTTAGAGTTATCGGTGAAGCTGCAAATGCTACTAAGGGTCTGAAACTTTTGGAAAGTGCCAAGCCGGATGTCGCTGTGGTAGATATAGGCTTGCCAGATATGGATGGTATTGAACTCACTCGTAGATTTAGACAGTGGCAAACTGAGACAGGAGATTTGACAACTAAAATCCTCATCCTGACAATGGAACACTCAGAGGATACAGTACTTGCTGCTTTTGCTGCTGGTGCTGATTCTTACTATATGAAAGATACAAGTATTGAAAGATTAACAGAAGCAATCCAAGCAACATATGAAGGTAACTCTTGGATAGATCCGGCGATCGCCAACGTCGTATTACAACAAATGCGACAAGTTTTTCCCGAAAATCAGTCCGTTGATAAGCCTAAGACTGTAAAAATAGATGCTCTAGCACCAGAATACGAGCAAGTATTAGAAACTTATCCTTTAACTCAACGAGAATTAGAAATTCTTGAGTTGATTGTAGCTGGTTGTAGTAATGGGCAAATCGCTGAAAAACTTTATATTACAGTTGGAACTGTTAAAACCCACGTCCGTAATATCTTAAACAAACTCTGTGCTGATGACCGCACCCAAGCTGCTGTTCGCGCCCTGCGTTCAGGGTTAGTAGTATGAACGAACGAAGCTGCGCTATACCCTGAAGGTTTAGCGCAGGTTTTCCATTATATCTGCTCATGTTTAGTTAAAAGCAAATAAATTTGCTAAGTGATGCCTTTATTGAATTATTTAGTCAAATTTATTTTTGTTTATAAAAATTAAAAATATAACGGGTTCAAGATAGAAGTTGCAATAAGTCACACTGCTCAATGTGAGCCTTAGCTTTAACACTTTTAAATTATTACATTGCATCACTCTCACTTAGCTAAACTTTAACACTTTCACTAAAACTGAGAGCTACATAGAGACGCTTTCCATCGCATTTCTACCGACAAACTATTAACCAAACACTACTAAGATTTGATTCGTAGGTTTATTTTACTAATTTATTTATAGAAATTATTTTATAGAGTTTATCTCTTGCGATAGAGTCTCAACTGAACTTCAGATAGAAAACTTGAGAGCTAATAATCGTTATACTATATAGTGAATAATTGAGGAATAGTAATTATGATCAATCTTATAGCTTGGATAATTTTAGGTCTTATAGCAGGAGCTATTGCTAAAGCGATCTACCCTGGTCGTCAAGGTGGTGGAATAATTGCAACAATGCTATTAGGTATCATAGGTTCATTAGTTGGAGGAAGCTTATTTAATTTATTATATACAGGTAATTTGGCACTTACAGGAGCAGCTTTCAGTATTCCAGGTTTAATTGTTGCCATCATTGGTGCAATTATTGCTATTTTTATCTGGGGTTTGATTACACGCAGAAGTGCAGTTTAGAATAGTCTTGTGTATGTATATATTAACGATGGTTAGAGCCAACTTACTCAGGAGCTAACCTTTTTTCATAGCTAAGTTTATAATATAAATTATCCAATATTCAAGCACTAAAGTGCTGACTACAAACTAATTAAAATTAACGATATATAGCAATCCGTATGGGAGTTGCGAAAATTGAAAGTTCAGAAAGTTCAGATACCCGACTTATTAATTAAAGAAGTCGGGTATCTTGTCTTGTTATTCACAAAATAGACTAATAACCCTCAAATAATTAAATATGAGGGCTAAAGTCAGTATGCTTTGTCTGTTAAGTAAGTGGGTCAAATTAAATATAAAACCCACCCTCAATCCCTCTCCTTACTAAGAGGTTGTTTGAAAAGTGATTGGCTGTAATTTTAATTACATTATTACCCCCCTTATAAAGGGGAGAAATCCGGTTCCCTCCCCTTATAAAGGGGAGGGTTAGGGTGGGGTAAAAAATATTTGATACATCAATCATGACTTTTCAAACATCCTCTAAGGAGAGGGAAGCCGGAGACAGGGTGAGGTTTTATTTTATCTTTAATTACACCTACCTACTTAAGAGAATTAATCTCTTACTGATCCAAAGACTTTTTGACATCATCTTTGATGTTCTCAACAGTATGGCGCAGTTGTGCTTCTGTTTGCTTTGCTTGACCCTCAGCTTTCTCTTGGGGATTTCCAGTTACTTCGCCTACTACTTCTTGAACCTTTCCTTCAATATTTTTAGCGGTTGCTTCTACTCTATTTTCGATACTCATAATTTTATTTTGACTTTGATTATTTATTTACAATATAAATAGTATTATTAATTTTATTAGTGAACATCGAGCTATAGATATAGATATTTATATAGAAGTCACCAAAAGATAGATTTTTGATAATAAACTTCAGACTTACTTAGAAAGCTGAGAGCTAATATATTTCATATGATAGATGTTCTTCTACTGAATACTATGAGCAAGCCTTACAGATAAAAAATAATGGGTGTAAGAAATAAGTATAGAAAAAGTATATGGACACATGAAATCAACGATCTTGTTAGAGGAATGTGTGGCGGCTTTTTATTTGGCACTCCGTTACTTTATACGATGGAAGTTTGGTGGATTGGATCTATTGCTAAACCATCGATGGTGATGTTAGCGATCGCACTGACTTTTATAGTGGTTTTCTTACTCAATCGTACAGAAGGCTTTCGCAAACGTAGACATGGTACTCGACCTTACGAAGCACTCACAGATACCGTAGAAGCGATAGCTATTGGAATCATCTGTTCTGCATTGATACTGCTGTTATTACAAGAACTGACATCAGAAACTTCCATCAGAGAAATTCTGGGAAAAATTGTATTTGAAAGCGTACCATTTACTCTTGGCGTGGCACTAGCCAATCAATTTTTGGCAGACACTCGCGGTGAAACTAATTCAGACAAACAAACAAACTCTCAAGAAAACAAACGAACTGGTAATCATAAATCTGATGAATTATATGTCACCTTTGCAGATATTGGAGCCACTTTAATTGGTGCGATCGTCATTGCATTTAACATCGCTCCCACAGATGAAATTCCCATGTTAGCGGCGGCGGTTTCACCACTGCGACTGATAGCAATTATTGCTGTATCCTTGCTGATTTCCTATGCAATTGTATTTGAAGCTGGCTTTTCGGATCAGCAAAAACGTAGACAGCAACGAGGTCTTTTCCAAAGACCAATCAGTGAAACTATTATGTCTTACTTAGTATCACTACTCGCAGCAGCTTTTATGCTGTGGTTTTTTCAAAAATTGACTATTAGCGATCCGTGGATAATGTGGTTAGAATACACATTACTATTAGGATTACCTGGAACAATTGGTGGCGCTGCTGGTAGGTTGGCGATATGAACACAGAACAAGAACAACCAAAACGTTCTGCTGCGGAATGGGTGACTTTTGGTGTTGCTTCATTTATCCTGGCTGTGATTGTAAGCTTAGTCGCTTACATTTGGATAAACGAAAAAGATCAACCCCCCGTTCTTTCTGTCAGTAACAAACAAAAAATTTGGGAAGCTGATGGACAGTTTTATGTTCCGTTTGAAATTGTCAATACAGGCGGAGAGACAGCTGAGTCAGTACAACTGATAGCTGAGTTAGAAATCCAAGGTAAAGTTACCCAAACCGGAGAACAACAAATAGACTTTTTATCTCGTGGTGAAAAAGAGGAAGGAGCATTTGTATTTAACCAAGACCCGCGAAAAGGTCAATTAACTATTCGAGTTGCCAGTTATAAATCACCTTAACAATTTGTCAATTGACCAATGACTAATGACCAATAACCAATAACTAAACAGCCACTTTTTTCTTAGACCAAACACCATTATCATCTTCATCAAAATTCTGATGAATTGTTTCCCAAGCTGCTTGTTCAGCTTTGGTTTGATCCTTTGTCTCATCTAAGACAGCATTATAACGTTCAATAAATGTATTCTGAGCTTCGCTGGAAAGATGGGAACGTACCTCTGGAGATAAATCTTCTGGACCACTGCAACGACCAGCACAGGGACGGGGTAATGCTGTTTCCATTGTGTGAATTTCTTCACCACCAGCACTTTCCATGAGTATTTGAAATTCCCCACTCCGCGCGGCTGGAACTTCTGCCATAATTAGGAATTCTCCAGCTTGCAGACGAGTCTGGTATATTGCAGCTTTATCTTCTGGCATACCCAAGGTTGCTAATACAGATACTAAACCAGCACCTGCACTACCTGCGATCGCTCCACTTGCAGCCCCAAGTAATAATGCACCGATAGGGCCTGCGGCTACAATTGGACCAACAAAAGGAATAAATAATACACCAACACCTGTAAGTAAACCTAGCAAAGAACCAAAAAAGGAACCAAAAATTGCTCCTGTTCTTAAACCACCAAGAATTACATCTTTTTTAGTAATAAAACCAGCAATTCGAGTTTCTGACTTAAAGTTTCTACCCATGACCGAAATATGATCTCTAGGTACACCCCGGTCAAGCAAACGCCGAATCACATCATCAACCTGATTCTGTTCTTTATATACAGCTGAAATTGTCCGTTCAGCTTTGTATTCTGGCGCCATTAAATACTCCTTCTACATTATTTTTTTGGTTCGTAGTAAGTGCTTTAGCACTTACAATATCTAATTACTAAAAGTCCTTACTACGAACTTTATTATTCATGAGGTGTTAATTCTATCTACCTTTAGTTACACACCTACGGGTGTTTTTCGTTTTTCTGGTTGGGAACCATCAGCTTGCAATTCTTCTCCTTCAATAAAGGAACGCAGCATCCAAGCTGATTCTTCGTGACCTTCCATTAATCCTGTGAGGAAATCGGCTGTTCCTTGATCGTGAAATTCTTCATCACAGCGATCAATATGCTCACGAAGATTGCGAATTATTTGCTCATGGTTATCTACTAGCAAAGCTACCATCTCGGTTGCTGTGGGGATATTACCAGCTTGTTCCTTGATCGTACCTGCTTTTAAAAATCCCTCCATTGTCCCAATGGGATAACCACCTAAAGCACGAACTCGTTCTGCAATCGCATCAATATTTTCAGTTAGTTGTTCGTACTGCTCTTCCCAAATTTCATGCAGACTGCGGAACTGAGGTCCGACTACATCCCAATGGAATTTTTTGGTTTTCACTACCAGTAGATAGGAATCCGACAAATCTTGATTTAGTAGTTCAATCACACCTTGGCGTTGTTCATCTGTCAAACCAATGTTTAAACGGCGCATTGTTTCTAATCCTTAAGTTAACTCCTCTTATAACTTCAGCAATTCATTGACTTCACAACATCAATCCAAAGAATGATTGTAATTTATTTTGTAAACAGAAAAATTTTTAATCAAAAAATATATTTTATATTCAAATATAGAAAATATATATCTATATATAGATTGCATCTAATACTATAGGATTCCTATTTAAAAATAAATCCCCAGTGGAAGATACTGGGGTGAAAGAAATTTGATGACTATTAGTTATTGCCAGTGACTTTTTTCAGGAAGTTGCTGACTTCTTCTTCTACTGAAACTGCATCTTGAGAATTTTCAGGACGATTCATGTTCTCAGCGTCAGCAGTACCTTGAACCTCGTTGAGTCCTCCGCCACTGGTACGCTTTTGAGTTTCTTTCAATCCCAGGGGAGCAGATTTAGCTACCTTGTCAGTTTGACGCTGAGTGTCAAGTAGTTGATCAGTAGCTTCTGTTGGGTTGCTTTGATAGCTTTCAATTGCAGCAGCAGGAAAAGCATTAGAGAATAGCAGCAAAGCACATGTCAAGGCTACAACTAGAAAACGTACGGGACGCAAAATAGAACCTAATAAAGAAATACTTTTTTGCATTTTAATTCCTCCACGACTCAGAAAATAATATAAAATCAAGAGAATATTGTGCAGTCAAAAGTAATAATAAGTAATAAATGCCGTTATGTAGCTAGCATCTATTTTTATTTGTCTGCCTCAATAAGTTTTGCTTGATTGCATTTTACATTGATGTTTTTCAATGCGTGCATAGTAATTTTATAGTCGGTAATCTAGGAATCTCGAATCGACCTGTAGACTGAAAATTTGAAGATAAAATTTTACAAAATACTCTCTCTAGAGATAGAGATTTTTATATATATTTGTCAGGCTATATAATTCATTAATGAGTTATTAGCAACACTTATTTAAGTAAGTGGGTCAAATTAAATATAAAACCTCACCCTCAATCTCTCTCCTTAGTAAGGAGAGGGAAGCCGGAGGCAGGGTGAGGTTTTATTTTATCTTTAATTACACCTACCTACTTAGAAAGTTGGGATACTCCCAATACGGTTCGGTTAACGATTTTTCGTCATAGTTTTGGGATTGTACCAGACGCGATATATCGCGTCTGGTACAGGATTTAAATGTTAATCGATTTGTCTTATCCGAACCGTATTTGAGATACTCTCTCTGGTTTTATACTGCAAACTGGTAAAACTTGGACTGATGTCATACTGAGCGAAACGTAGTGTAGTGAAGTATCTCGGAGATTATTCACTTCGTTCAGGCTGTTTTTAATATATTAGGGGAGAGCAAAAAAAGATACCAGCCGTGTTTTAGAATTATTCGTTGTGCGGCGAGCGATCGCTTGGGTGACTGCTGGTATCTTTATTTCAGGGCAAGTGCTTTACTGTAATTGGTTCAGGTTGATGTCAGGCGGTATTAAAACTTCATTAATCGCATGGATAACACCATTACTTGCTTGGATGTTCGGCTGGGTAACACTCGCATCGTTCACCGCGATTTGATTACTACTAGGATTAATTTGGATATTGACAGGTCTTTCTTCAAGCGTTTTCAGTTCTCCACGCTTGAGTTGATTGCTAGTGAGTTCGCCAGACACCACATGATATTTCAAAATCTTAGTCAGCGTTTCTCGATTCTGAGGTTGTAACAATTTGTTCAGAGTCTCTTTAGGTAAAGCAGCAAACGCTTCATCAGTCGGAGCGAAAACAGTATATGGGCCTTTACCTTTGAGAGTGTCTGCTAAACCTGCTGTTTTCAATGCAGAACTCAATGTTGTAAAGTTCGATGTAGACAGAGCATAAATGTCACCAGGCTCTGTTGTGGAAGTTGTTGAAGTGGTTGTGCTATTTGAACCACCAATATTTGATGTGGATGTAGTTGTTGAAGTAGTTGCACTAGTAGAATTACCATTATTCGATGTAGAAGTAGTCGTGGAACTACTTTGGCTAACATTATTATTACGACCCACAACATAATTAGCGGCTGTAACATTGTTAGCAAGTGGTTCTATTTTTCCTTGTTTGACCAAAGCTTGATACAAAAGTGCTGCTGCTTCCGCACGAGTGAGATTTTGGAGTGGACTGAGAGTTCGTAGATCTGGATAGTTGACTACAATATTTGCTTGTGTGGCAGCCGTTATAGGATTGATCGCATAAGCAGGTATCCATCCAGCATCTTTGTAGTAACTTCTAAGAATATTTGCTGGCGTACCATCAGGAGATAGACGCAAACCATTTGCTAAAGCAGTTATCGCTTGCGCTCTAGAAATAGATTGCTCTGGGAAAAATAATGTGCTGCCATATCCTACCATGAATCCTGTTTTATAGGCTTCTTGTATTTCAGAAGCTGCCCAGTAGTCACCAGGAACATCTGTAAATCCAGATTCTGTTAACTGTCGAACTTGATTTTGATCAAAAGCCTTAGCAATCATGGCAGCAAATTCTGCACGTTGCACAGGCTGTTGTGGCCTAAAGGTTCCATTCTCAAAGCCTGCAATGATGTTTCTCTGAGCTAAAGCTTGAATAAATGGTTTTGCCCAAAAATCAGGTGCAACATCAGAAAAGTTGGCTTCTGCACCTGGACTTGGAGATGGGGAGGTTGTTTGAGCAACAATGGGAGCAGAAATCACTATAGGAGCGATCGCACCAACTGTCATACTAACAGATAGTAAAGCGGCACTGCCTGATGACCAACGTAAAAAGCTAAACATTGAAAATATCCTCCAAATGTGGGGCTATATTTTAGGCATTACGCCTATTAAGTAAATAAAACTGTTGTGCTGAAAAACTAAATAGAGAAACTATATTTTTTGTCTTGTAGCTTGTTTAAATCAAAATTTGTGTGGAAAGTAATTGAATATATAGGAATCCGGTTTGATTTATGAACTTACTCGTGAGGACTCTTAACAGGTTAAGAAGTTTTTTCATGCGTTGTTGGTGTATGCAGTTCAGTCAGGGCTACTTAATTGCTCACTTCAGAAAAAGAAATAGGTATTGCACAGTCACTCAATGATTTAATCCAGTATTCTTATTTCCAAATCATTCAAATGTGCAACACCTTCTAAATAAAGATGTTGAGGTTAATTTATTGAAGGCGAATTCAGTAGCTGAACTGCTTCTAGCTTAAAGATATCTCTAAAAAGTGGAAAACTTGTGGAGTTGATTAATCTAATTGAACAGGGAATGGGAAACTGAATCTTATTGCTTTTTACCTGCCGCGATCGCGTTCCAAATCATCAATCACTTTTTCTATATACCATTCTTCTGACATCCCAGGATAGTATCTTTTGGTTTGATCAATTAACCGTTGGGCGATTTCCCAATATCCCCCGACCAGTCTCAACAAACGTTGTCGTAGCAGGTTATACTTACCTTGTTTTAATTCAACGCTTGGAAAGTGGATTTTTTTGAGATTTTCAAGGACTTGTTCGTAATTTTTCCAGTCTTCTTTTTCACAAAATATACTGGCTGCTTGCTGATAATCTGCTATGGCGCGTTGCATTTCTTCCATGTGAGCATAGGCAAGACCCCGATTGTAGTAAGCTTGAGCATCATCAGGATTAATTTGTAAAGCTTTAGTATAGTCAGTTACCGCACCCAGATAATTACCCATTGCCCGATATACATTACCTCTGGCAATATAAAGCAGTGCATCCTCTGGTTCTAGTTGCAGTGCTTGGTTAAAATCAGCGATCGCTCCTTGATGATCTCCTAACTGAGAACGCGCCCTTCCCCGGTTACGATAAACTATCGCATCTTCAAAATTAAGTTGTAGCGCTTGATTAAAATCTGCGATCGCCTCACGATAGCTTCCCTGTTTATAAAGCACCACTCCCCGACAACAATAAGCTTGGGCGTCTTGCGGATCAACTTGTAAAGCCCAGTTTAAATCTTCCAAGGCTTGACGAGTATCTCCTTTTTCAGCCTTTTCTAACAATTGGGTAAAATATTCCTGCGGTGATATGATTCGTGTAATTGCGGTAGTTGATTGGTGAACAACAGCAGGAGTTGGTTTTGGTTGCAGTTGTTTAATTTTTTCTAAACACAGACGACAATTTTCTTTATCCTTTTGTTGTAAATATAAATCTGCGGCTAACTTAAAATTGGTGATCGCATCTTGAATTCGTCCCAGTTTCCGGTACACTACTCCTCGTAAATGATAAGCCTTAGCATAACTGCGATCAAAGCGAATCGCTTGATCTGCATCTGCGATCGCCCCTGGTAAATTTTTCAGCGCCAACCTAGCCAAAGCGCGATAATAATAAGCCTCAACACTTTCAGGATTTAATTTTAGAGCAGCCGTATAATCAGAAACAGCTAGAAGAATTTCGCCAGAGTCATAATAAGCTAAACCCCGTTGATATAAAGCATTAGCAAAGTAAGGGTCTACTTCAATAGCACGAGTAAATTCTGCGATCGCCCCAGCATAATCTTTTTGTTTCGCTTTTGCTAATCCTTGATTGTAATAATCATCATTCATATTTGTCATTTGTCATTTGTTATTAGTAAATCTAATTTTATTTAAATTGAGAATTGCCTGACGTGGCTTATTTTGACTAAATAAAAATGCACTAATCAGCACGTTAGTATCAAAAACAAACCGTTGTTTATTCGTCATTCTTCAAAATCGATTCTAATATTTCAGGTGTTAGTCCTCGCTCTTGTGCTTCAAGGCTAGCTTTATCCATTGTGTTTCTCAGGCGGGCGATCGCCTCTTGTATATCAGTAATAAGTTGAGACTGCATAATTTGCCGCAATCTTGAGTTGCAATTGTTCACGTTCTCCTTCAGTGGCATTACGGTATGCTTCTGCGACCTCAGAGGGAACTTTGATAGTAATTTCTTCTTTAGTAATCATGGCGTGTTCGCTTCATAATTTCTCATCTTTATTTATGTTACTTCCTTGGCTCAGGTTCTCATTGCGATCGCTTTCAGGTTTGTGGTGAAAATTGTCTGATTCATAAGGAGCGCACTTGGTGAATATTGTCTCCCGGAAAAATTTGCTCTTCATCAAACCACGGCTTAAGATTGTAGCGAGTTAATTCTTGAGCGATCGCTCTAACTTGAGGTTTGTCTTTGCTATTGTGAGCCAGAAAAACATCAAACTGTTCCACTGATCACTCCTCGATCAATTCTCGCCAGGTATTTTTCTTTCCCAGACATTGAACCAATGCCAAAAGGCAGACTTACAGATATAGTTTTAAATACAATGCGATCGCGCATAAATATAACTAAGCAAACTTAACTAATAATTATTTGTAATTATTGTAGTTGATCTAACCACTAACTTAATGACTACCAACTACCTTTACTATTACCCAACTTTATATCCTGGTGTCTTACTCAGACGCTATAAACGCTTTTTTGCTGATGTCGAACTTGCTTCGGGGGAGGTAGTTACAGCACATTGTCCTAATACAGGGCCAATGACAGGAGTTTGCATCCCTGGTAATGCAGTGCAGCTTTCTAAAAGTGATAATCCTAACCGCAAATTAGCTTACACTTGGGAATTAATTCAATTACATGACAATGAACCAACATGGGTAGGCGTCAATACAGTTTTGCCAAATCGCATCATTAAATTAGCATTAGAAAAAAATCTTTTCCCCGAATTAGGTAAGTATCATCAAATTCGTGGTGAAGTTGTCTACGGACAAGATAAAAAAAGTCGAGTTGATTTTTTTATCTCAGCAACTGCAACAGTAGAGCAACAATCAAAATCACTGTCAATTGAAATAGATAATGACCCAATTTTATCTCAAACAGCATCACGAGAAAACAGTGCATTACTATTAACTGATCATAATCGTCCGATTTATTTAGAAGTGAAAAACACCACTTGGACGCAAGGCAAATTAGCCCTATTTCCTGACACAGAAACAACACGAGGACAAAAACACTTGCGAGAATTAATGGCACTTCTTCCCCAAAGTCGGGCAGTCATGCTTTACTTTATTAATCGGGGAGATTGCGAAGAATTTGCCCCTGGTGATAGTGCCGATCCTGTATATGGAAAATTATTACGCCAAGCAATATCTTTAGGTTTAGAAGTTCTACCTTGTCGTTTTGAAATCTCACCAATAGGTATCCGCTACTTGGGTTTAGCAAAACTGAAAGTTTGATACTTTAATATATACAATAGACCTCTTTGAAAACTAATGTAGAGACGCGATTTATCGCGTCTTATATTCTCAAATGTGTCGTCAAAACAAGTAAAAAGTAAAAAGTAAAAAGTCAATCCCGATTGTCAATCTGCGCTCGTTGCAAGCTACCAGAAAAATCTACATACACTGTCTTCCACTCTGTGAAAACATCTAAGGCGGTAGTTCCGGCTTCTCGGTGTCCGTTACCTGTTTGTTTGACGCCACCAAAAGGCAAATGTACCTCTGCACCAATAGTAGGGCCATTAATATAAGTTATTCCCGCTTCGATATCGCGCATGGCTGTAAAAGCGCGGTTGATGTCACGGGTGTAAATTGAGGAAGAAAGACCGTATTTAGTGTTGTTGAGGATGGCGATCGCTTCCTCAAAACTATTCACTTCTATTAATGCTACCACTGGCCCAAATATTTCTTCTTGGGCAACTCGCATTTGTGGCGTCACTTGATCAAGAATAGTTGGTAGAAAGAAGTAACCGTGTTTTAATTCTCCCTGTGTGGCAATTTCTCCACCAATTAATACTTTTGCTCCCTCTGTATGAGCAATATCTAAATATTTGCTAACTCGTTGTAATTGTTTTTCGTTGATAATCGGCCCGATTTCTGTATTCGGATCATTACCAGCACCAAGGCGTAATTTACTAGTACGCTCTTTAAGCATAGTAGTAAATTTATCTTTGATATCCCGATGCAGGATCAAACGACTGGTAGCGGTGCAGCGTTGACCAGCTGTACCAAATGCTCCCCAAAGTGCGCCATCCAAGGCCAGTTCCAAATCAGCATCTTCCATAACTATTTGAGCATTTTTACCACCCATTTCCAAACACACACGTTTGTGAGTGCGTCCACAGATAGAACCAACTTCTGCACCTGTTTCGGAAGAACCTGTGAAAGATACCAAGTCTATACCGGGATGGGAAACTAGGGCTTTGCCAACTTCTTCGCCCACACCATGTACTAGGTTAATTACTCCTGGTGGTAAACCTGCTTCGGCAAAAACTTCTACTAATTTTGTAGCACAAGCGGGGGTATCTTCTGCTGGCTTGAGGATAACAGTATTACCACATACTAAAGCTGGCATTGCTTTCCAGCAAGGAATAGCAACCGGAAAATTCCAGGGGGTAATCAGGGCGCAGACTCCAATAGGCATCCGTACCGTCATCGCGAATTTGTTGGGCATTTCTGATGGTGTGGTTTGCCCAAACAAGCGTCGCCCTTCGGCTGCACTATAAAAAGCGCAGTCAATACCTTCTTGTACATCTCCCCGCGCTTCTGCTAAGGGTTTACCCATTTCCCGGCAGATTAATTGTGCCAGTTCTTCTTTGTATTTGCTTAAAACTTCCCCAACTTTAAAAATATATTCTGCTCTAGCTGGGGCGGGGACTAATCGCCAACTTTGGTAAGCTTGGCGTGCTGCAACTACTGCTGCTTCCACATCAGTTGCAGCAGAACGCTCAAAAATAGCAATGACTTCACGCTTATTAGCAGGATTGCGGCTTTCTAAAGTCGCTCCCGCAGTAGCGGTTAACCATTGACCATCAATATAATTACGACAAGTTAGTGGAGTGGTCATTCGATTTTGGATTTTAGATTTTAGATTTTAGATTTTAGATTTTAGATTTTAGACTTCGTCGTAAGCGCTCAGTCGAACGATTTTGGATTGGTTTTACCCCTTCGCCCCTTATCCCTTCCAGGAGGTATCGAGTTCCCCAATCCCCGATCCCCATTTTAAAACCCACATTCCGCACTTCAAATTGAAGTACAAAGAGATTACATCATGAGAAAAGCGAAAAAATCAGGATGATTAAGAAATAGAGTACTGAACGAATATATTTTGAAAAACAAATAATCAAA
>JAESGT010000108.1_pt1 | contig 20504 bp, 15 predicted proteins | sample 9266261 | NCBI WGS metagenome assembly JAESGT01 (sample SAMN15741584, study PRJNA653494) | algae metagenome | isolation source: Pelatocladus maniniholoensis HA4357-MV3 and co-occurring heterotrophs from... | place: USA: Maniniholo cave near Haena, Hawaii | collected 2009-07-28 | reverse complement strand
TGGGATTGAACACTTTTAATTCTCGCGAATTCTTGTGTTGATGTACAGTCCCCTGATTATTCGCGATGAAAAATCGCGAATTTTTTTCCCTTCTCTCCCTCTTTTTGCAAAATTGGGATGCTCCCGATTTTCCCTCGCTATCACCAGTTGGACGCCGTGCGCCGCCTGATTGCCCATGCCAAAGACAACGGGACAGGGCAAAGCTATTTGATTCAGCACAGCGCGGGGAGTGGGAAAAGTAATTCGATCACCTGGTTAGCCCATCAGCTTGCCAGCTTGCACGATCGCCAAGACAACCGCGTATTTGATTCGATTGTCGTGATTACCGACCGTCGCGTACTTGACCGCCAGTTACAACGCACCATCCGCCAGTTTGAGCAGGTTTCCGGTGTGGTGGAGAACATCGACAAACATTCAACCCAACTCAAAGAAGCACTGGAAGCGGGGAAAAACATCGTTGTCACCACGTTGCAGAAATTTCCCGTCATTGTTGACCAGATGCAAGCCTTATCCGGGAATCGCTTTGCCGTTATCATTGACGAAGCTCATTCTTCTCAAACCGGGGAAAGCAGCAAGAAGTTAAAAGACGTTCTCAGCGCCGCCAGCCTGGAAACTGCCGCAGCCGAAGAAGAAGCGATGGAGGACGATACCGAAGACCGCATTGAAGCCGAAGCCCGCAAACGCGGACGGTTGACGCACCTCAGCTATTTTGCCTTTACCGCCACCCCCAAGCCGAAAACCCTAGAACTGTTCGGCACGAAGCAACCGGATGGCTCGTTTCAACCCTTCAGCCTCTACACTATGCAGCAGGCGATCGAAGAAGGTTTTATCCTCGATGTGCTGCAAAATTACACTACGTACAAAACGTATTTTAATTTACTCAAAACCGTTGAAAATGACCCGCGCTATGACCGCAGCAAAGCCGCTTCCATGCTGCGCTGGTTCGTGGATTTGCATGACCACGCCATCCAGCAAAAAGTAAGTATTATTGTTGAGCATTTTCACCAAATTATTACCGATACCATTGACGGCAAAGCAAAAGCCATGCTTGTCACTCGTTCTCGCCTGCACGCGGTGCGCTACAAGCTAGCGATTGACCAGTATTTGCGGGATAAAGGCTACCCCTACCAGTCCTTAGTAGCATTTACGGGAACGGTGAAAGATGGGGACATGGACTTTACCGAAGCCAGCATGAACACCGCCTCTGCCGGAACGCATATATCCGATCAGGCGACTGCCGAGACATTTAAGCAAGAGCCATACCGCTTTCTGATTGTGGCGAATAAATTCCAGACTGGCTTTGACCAGCCGTTGCTGTCGGCAATGTATGTGGATAAAAAACTAGGTGGGGTAAACGCGGTACAGACCCTTTCCCGCTTGAATCGTACCAACCCTGATAAAATCAGTACCGTGGTGCTGGATTTTGCCAATGAAGCGTCGGTGATTCAAACCGCGTTTGAGCAATATTACGATCGCACAATTTTGACTGAGGAAACAGACCCCAATATTCTGTACGATGTCCAGTTTCAGTTGGACGATTCTCATTTCTACGACGAAAATGACATCACCACCTTTGCAAGAGTATATTTCAGCACTAAAGGCACTCAGGACAGGCTTCATGCTGCTCTCGCTTCCGTAATTGACCGTTACCGCGAAGCCACGGAAGACCAACAGTTTGATTTTCGCAAGAAACTGGGCGATTTTATCCGACTGTATGCGTTTATTTCTCAGTTGCTACCCTTACCTGATGCCGATTTGGAGAAATTTTACGAATTTGCCCGTCACCTCATCCGCAAACTGCCCGTTTCTAGTCAGCGTTTACCCTTAGATGTGCAGCAAAATATCGAACTCGAATCCTACCGAATTCAACAAACGCACAGTGGCAAGATTAAACTAGAACGCGGTGTCCGCGAGTTATCCCCCATCACAGCAGTAGGCACAGGTAGCCCCTTTGTTGAACAATTAGAAGCCCTCTCGCAGATTATTCAGGAAATCAATCAACGCTTTGGCACGAATTTTTCTGATGATGAACGTGTTTTTATCGAACGTCTGGAACTCAAGCTAGATGAAAGCAAGCCTCTGCAAGCAAGCACGCGGGTTAATTCTCCTGAAAATATCCGCCTGACGTTCAATAATATCACCAGTGATTTGATGCAGGAGATGATTGAGACAAATTTCAACTTTTACAGACAGTTCAACGATGACCAGGATTTTGCAGAACTGCTGATGAGCTTTTTGTTCCGGCGGTATATGGACAGAAGAAACAGTCCGGGGGATGGCAGAGCAGGGATGGGGGGATAATTTAACAATCAGATTCGTTGACATGGCTTCACTCTACACCCATCTCAATAGCTCCCAAAGCTCTAAGGTTGGCTCTTTGGTCTTCCGTCAAGCCAACAACAGCAGTGATGTTCATTCCCTCATAAGGTTTAGAAATTTTTAAGGATAAAGGTAGTTCTGATTCACCTTTATGCATGTTTCTCAGGCGAATCATTCCATCATGAATACCACTAGCTATTAACTGTCTATCTGGACTAAAGGCAATTGATAAGACTTCATCAGCATCTTCCTCAAAAGACTTGATGAGTTTATGTTCATGAATATTCCATAGAAGTATCATCCCATCTTGAGAGCCACTGAGAAGTGTATGTCCATCTAGGCTAAAAATAACTGAATGTACCCAATTTTTATGTTCTGTTATAGTTTCGATGCACTCACCTGTTTGCATTTCCCAAATCTTCACAGTGCAATCATTACTACCACTGGCGATGATCTGGCTATCTGGACTAAAGGCGATCGAGCGGACTAAATTATTATGACCCTGCAATATCTTAATATTTTTGCCTGTTTGAACATCCCAGATTCTGACAGTGTTGTCATCACTGCCACTAGCAAGTAGCTGCCCATCTGGACTGAAGAGAACCGTTCGTACCCAATTTCCATGACCGCGTAATATTTTTGCAGGTGTACCCCTATGAACATCCCAGATTCTGACAGTGTTGTCATCACTACCACTAGCAAGTAGCTGACCATCTGGACTAAATGCAACTGACCTCACCCAGTGATTATGAGCTTCAAGAACTCGGAGGCATTGTTTACCCTTAGTGTGCTTGAGATCCCATATTCTGATTTTGTGATCGTCACTGCCGCTAGCAAGCAACCGACCATCTGGGCTGTATGCCACTGACCAAATGCGACTAGTATGTCCTCTGAGAGTAGTGGCAATCTTGCCAGTACAGATATCCCATATCCTAACAATCTTGTCTTCACTACCACTGGCAAGGTACTTACTATTAGGACTAAAAGCAACTGACAAAATCCAATTAGAGTATCCCCTGACTGTACTCAGACATAGACCCGTTTTAGCATCCCAAGTTTTCACGGTTTGATCGTCACTTCCACTAGCAATTTGCTCTCCATCCAAACTAAAAGCAACTGACCAAACTCGATTATCGTGTCCATATAAAATATTGCGGCATCGATTAGTTTGAATATCCCAGATTCTGACGGTGTTGTCATCACTACCACTAACAATTCGTTGTCCATCGGGGCTAAAAGCTACTGACCTTACCCAGTTCTCATGTCCTAGCAAGTTTGTGCAACATTTTGTTGTGCGAATATCCCAAATTCTGACGGTGTTGTCATCACCACCACTAACAATTCGTTGTCCATTGGGGCAAAAAGCTACTGACCTTACCCAGTTTTCATGTCCGGTTAGGGTTTTGAGGCAATTACCCGTGTTACTATCCCAAAGTTTGATGGTTTTATCCTCACCACCACTTGCCAGCAGTTGACCGACAGGACTAAATGCTACTGACCAAATCTTACCAACATGTCCTGTCAAGGTTTTTAAATTCTTACCAGTATCAACATCCCATATTTTTATGGTTCCATCTTCACTACCACTAGCAAGCAACTTGCCATCATGACTAAAGGTAACTGAACGTACACAACTAATATGTCCTTCTAATGTGCAGAAGAACTTACCAGTTTTAATATCCCATATCTTGACACTTTGGTCGTCGCTGCCACTAGCAAACCTTTGACCATCGGGGCTGAAGGCGATCGAACGAACCCAGTGATTATGTCCTTTACAAATCGAACGTCTTTGTCCCTGAAACAGGCAAATTTCCCCATTAGAAGAACCGATCGCCAGAAATTCTCCACTGAATGCAACTGACAAAATGCTACCAAAGGGTTCTTTAAAAAGAGAATCATCTAAGTAAGCACCTGTGAAGTTGGTATTTTGCAAGTTGGCATGGGTTAAATCAGCACCTTGAATGACGGTATGGCTCAAATCTTGTCCTGCTAGAGCCTCTGGATCAATTTGCAAAAGAAGTGTCACAGTATATCCAGCCACATAACCTACTTCTTTTTCTGTCTTCCCACGTGTGGCTTTAATTATCTTCAGCAAGCGATCGCCAGCAATTTTCGAGCGGTCAAGCATATGTTCGAGCAAGTTGAGAACTGCTTTTGTTAAGTCTCTTTGTCTGTTTGTCAGTTCTCCGAATTTAAAAGCATCAAATAAACGGTTCGGTGATAAAGTCGAAAATTCTTTCAGTGGTGCAATGGGTATGACTTTACCCTGTTCATCCACTTGACGTTGAAAATAAGATAACCAAGTATACGCTTGAGGAAGAGCTTTCTTATCTATATGTAACGACTCTGTTGCTAAATTAACAAAATCAGGAGCTAATACTCCCAGTTGTGCAGCTAGTTTGTAAGCGATAAAAAATTCTATAAAGGAGCGATGCGCGAGTTCGTAGTCACCATCAGCATTTCGAGTTAGCATAGACTGACCCATCATGTCATAGCTCCAGTGGTCAATCTCTTCTGGCTCTTGGACAACAGCACCAAATAGTTGACGAATCCGATCTGGGAACTTGCGATAGTTCAGCTGCATTTGATCGGTAACGAACATTTCCCAAGACAGTTCACACAGAAAATACAGCTTATCAGCAGCAGAAGTAAAGGTGCGCTCTGCTTTGATATCCCGGGCCATTTTCTCTCGAACAGCTAACAGATAGATGTGAGACAAGTCTACTGGCTGACCTAACTCAATTTTAGGTAGTGCATCCAGTATCAAGTCAATCATTACAGGTCGTCTCGCTAAATCCAAGAGTTTATTGTTTCTCATGACCTGTTCTACGATCGCATCTCTTTGTGCTAAAGTTTTATGTTGCAGCCGGGAGCAAAGCATTTGACGAATTTGGTTATCACTGAGGGTCTGTAATTCCAATACTTCAAATTGGGGACCCAATTTTCGAGTCGAGGTTGGTTGTCCTGTTTCTATAGAATTTAATAAAGCTGCATTCAGCAGAGAGTGACCTTTTTGTAATTTAGGGAGATGCTCTGCACGACAAGTGAGAATTACCTTAGCTCCTGTTTCGACAACTTTAGCTAGCTCCCAAAAATTATCAATGACTTTGCGGCGATCTACTTTACCTGCCATTTCATCAAAACCATCAAAAATGAGCAGGAGCTTGCCCATACTATTAAGTTGTTTGAAGACTAAATTAGTCAGGGGAATATTGTGTACGGAGAAGAAGAACCAAGCTAGAACATTCTCTACATTTAGTGCTTTAGTATAATCCCGCAGAGGAATTAGTAAAGGTAATCGAGGTCTAGTTTTACCCTGTAGCTTGGCTTTTTGATACCGTTTTAAAGCAGTCCAAGCGTAATGAAATGCAAACCAGGTTTTACCTGTACCAAATTCTCCCAAAATAGATATGTGTTTCTTGTCTGGATCATCTAGCCAACGATCTATATAGCCATCAATCCAGCCATCTGCCTCAGTGTAACAACTGACGATTGGTTCCCCTGTGATTGGGTTGACTCCTTCTTGTTTAACACAAGCTAAAGGAACATAGGTTTTGTCATTAATACCTCGCTTCCTGAGTTGTTCCTCTAACCATTTAAAATACTGGCTAAAATTGACCCCTTCATCAATCAGTTCATCGAAGGTATAACAAAATAGTTCTAATTCTCTGTGTTTTCTGTACTCTGCGATCGCTTCACTGACAGCATAACTAAATTTAAGTTCTTTGTTTTCTTTATACTGTTGAATAGCTTCACGCGCTGCACGACTAATCCGCAGGTCAGCAACCAACCATGCTTCATTGGGTTTGTACTCTAAGACTGCTTGACATAAACCATCCAGGTGATTCAGGTTAACCTCTCCTTCCACACCTCGTGCCAAAATGCGATCGTATCCTCCCCGCTTGGGAATATGGATAATCATGTCAAAGAAGTCATCTTGCCTTATTCCACCAGGTATGAACTCATAGCCCAAAGCTTCAAACCAGCTTCTCATTTTCTTCTCAAGATGGGAAGATTGTTTGGAGTCAGTTCCTTGAGAAAAGAGGCTTTTCTCCTCTTGATTTTGAAAATTTGCATATGAGATTTGAGACGACCAACCTGCTTTACTATCAAAGGTGTCTGATTTTATCTTTGACTTGGATAAGTCTGATTCATCTGATACTTGAGACACAAGGTTGATATCATCGATAATTTGCGCTTGTAAGGCCGCATTGTGACTTAACAATGCCCTTTGTAGAGCAGCGCGAAAATTTCTCTTGCTGACTTCTTCACCCAAAGCCTCTGAAAGCAACTTCCAGAATTTATGGCTGACATCTCCTTTCAGATAGTTGGGTTTATAGGGTGAGCCTTTTGCCATCTTTTCATAAGTTAAACCCTCCCAAGAACCGCGCAGTACAGTCAGTTCTGGGTCAGTCAGCCTCCTACCTTTGGCTTTATATACTGCTGACTCTACAATCTCGATTACATCTTGAAAATTCATGAGACTGTGGAATGATTAGGATTTTTTATCATGATAAAGCATGAATTGCTCTAAAAATACTTTTTGGGTAAATATACTTATAGATAATATGTTCTCCATAAACATATCTTTATGAATTTTTTAGTTTCTTTCTGATTATTTCTAACATCAAATGATAGCAATACTGTTATTATTCGACTCATGCTAAGACTGGTGATTGTTACTGAGACACCTTGACAATAATTTTACCGGTTGTTTTTAATAAAAAAGCATGTAAGTTGATGTTTTACAAGGATTTTATTGTCATGAAAAATTATGCTTTCGCAGGATTATATGGCGACAGTAAGCATTTCCTATCAGTTCCTCCTGATGATGGAATGCTAGTGGACTTGTCAAAAGACAAACATCCAACACAATTGTATGGGTGGGGATACACTGGGAAAACTCTGAATTTAAGCGCACAAGGAACTTATTTCGGGTTTGTTGTTGATGGTCAAACTGATGTGATTTCCTATCATGCAGGATTTGAACTAGCCTTTACCCTTACCAAAGGTATGTACTTTAGTGTTCCTGGTGCTGTGTCTGTTCGGGGTGGATGCGGAATTGCGATCGCCAGTCTAAACTATCGTGGGATGTTTATGGTTGGGGGACCAATTGAAGAAAAGGGTAGATTGTGTTACATGGATGGTTGCTCTGATTCCCTGTTGATCCCACCAACGATAAAAGGCGATCCCTGTCTCAATCATTTACACTTCCCACCTGGTATTAGCCAGACACGACACACTCATCCTTCTATCAGAATTGGGGTAGTTACGAGTGGTGAAGGACATTGCGAAGTCCCGGAAAATGAAGACGGAACTGGAGCAGCTATTGAGATACCCTTGAGTCTAGGTCAAATCTTTATCATTCCACCTGAAGGACATCACAGCTTTTTTACTAAGGACAATACGCTGGATATCATTGCATACCATCCTGATAGTGACATCGGACCAACTCATGATAACCATCCGATGATCAACCGGACTTATGTTGATGGCGTATCGGTTAGGGAAATTGAGGAAATCAGAACGAAGATTATTGTTTGATAAATTACGCAGGAGAAATCTATGTTGTTCATTTTCATCGCTAGCGTCAAATTATTGCTATTTGTTATTGCTTGCGTGTGGATTGTTACATTAATTCTAGGTGTTATTGAGACAGCCTCTAGATCAGATAGAAATAGAGTTATTAATCTTTTGAACCGTATTTTGAACCGTAACTCTAGAGTTAGACACTCACCTCTGTTGAGACTCAGGGAGATTTGCGAGTTTTGGTTGCCAATACTAATAGTTCTAAATGTGTTACTAACCCTCTTTGAGAAACTATCCAGTTGCCAAATATTACTAACCCTCCTTGAGAAATTATGTAATTGCCAATGCTCTTAGAAACACTCACAATTTCCCATAATTTTAAGAATAACTGACTTTAGCATACTTTTGCAACAAATCTTAAACATGAAAAAACTTGTTATTACATGTTGCTTTTTCATGAGATTGAGTTTAAACTGAATATCAAGTCAGGCTAAAACCCTGATTTGACCAATAGAGACAAAGTAGCCCCATGTTAGAAGGACTTTTCGGGACTCTTCAAACATATCTACCGAATGAATATCAAGGTTCAATACCACGCAAATTGATTGTAGAGTGCAACATGATGAGGAGTGGTAAAGTCCCGGAGTTCCTAGTTACTATAGTGGGGCATCCGAATAAAGATTTTCGATTTCAAAAAGCAGAAGTAGACACCTATATTTTGAGACGTCAGCTGCTGCTGAAACCTTGTGGTGTAGTGTTAATGGAGAACAGAACCACTGCGATTGATTGTTTAGAAGCAGGTTTACTAAATATTCTTCAGACCAGTGGTTATGGAGATGTAACCCTCATATTTCATAAGGGCTTTTTTCTTTGTAAAGTAGCGTTCTCTTATCGAAGAAGTCTTGGAAACTAGCTTAACAATTAAGAGTTTTACCCTTTGAAATATCAAGCAGTTATAAAACTGATGGTGGGGATTGAAAAAAAGAATAAATTTTGACTATCCAAAGAGAGTTGAATACCAACCCAGGGACTAGTTTACGTGGAGTACCACGCGACTAGTCTCTTGTTTTTTTCAAAGAAAAACATAGTAGGAGATTATTTCTCATGGACTGTAAATATAAAGACCATCCTTTTCCTCCTTGTAGATTTGAGCAACATCCACGTAATCCTAATATTTATTTTTGTCCCCACTGTCGAGAATCTTATGATGTGCGGGAAGTAGGAAATCAATTTCCTACCTGGTTACTGTTGATGATTGCAATAGTCATTTTAATGATTGTTGCTGGTAATCCTAAATCTCTTCCGTCTCATGAGGAAAATATTCCCACTCCTAACCCTAGTCAACTTGAGTAAGACTCTTGTATTTGCTACTCTCCCTTACTGTAGTTGAGGGTGCATTCCATTACAACATTTGACTTTTAAGTAAGGTTAAATAAGGGCAAAAAACCATGAAAACTAATCTACAAAACGAATATAATCTGCTGTTTAAGTTCGCCGTTAAGGGACTCAAGTATTTTGTATTAGCATTAGTTGGCTTTGCGATCGCCTATGTTATATCTACAGTGCTTAACGCTGTCCCTATTGTCCAGATGCTGCTATCGCCAAGTTTATGGCAATGGATGATGCGTATAGCTGTTTTCATTTTCTGTATGTTCGCGATCGCTATAATTTTAGATTCTTGGCGATAGCATTTTGTTGAGATTTTGCCTTTCAAATGATTTAAATAAGTTAGTAGTGAGGACTTTAGTCCTCACTACTAACCTTTGGTTATTTGCGCTGTTTTATTTATCTTGGCTGAGTAGAATTCAGCCAAGAATTAACTTTTCACAGCATGTTGAAAAGCTAATAAAAATTTGCTTTATTTTGCAGGATATTTCGCTAAAAATTCATCACCAGGAATCACTGTGGTATGAAATAAATAGTCTTTGTTTTTCTGGTAACGTATATCTTGTTTAACAATTGCCATGAATTCTCTATGACCATCGCGAGTACGCCCAACTAAACACCCTGCACTAGCACCTTTAATATTAGTACGAGGATAATCAAATCCCCAGTGTTGGTTGATATCAAAGACACCTGTGTCGAGAAAATCGCCAGTTCGCATCATGTCTTTATTTTTGTCGCGATATACAGAAATAGGTGTCTTTTGAACTAAGGCTTCATGTGGATCTGAACCACCTCCGTAATGAATGCCTACTGCCCAAGCTTTATACTGTCCAAAGGCTATTCTGGCAGCTCCATATTCTTTTGCTCTACCTCCCATAGGATTGTTAGTGAAACTAGTACCAGGTTCTGTTGTCCCTTCCCAATTACCTCTGATTACTGGTCTAAAATCTGCATCTGGTATTTCAATTACTACACGGCGATCATTGAATTCGTTGGGAGCATCACTATTTTGAGTTCCATCTGCATTCATTCCCTCAACATAGACAATGTTGTACTTTTTGTCCCCCACAGATACGCGGTAGTTCATCTCTACCATATATTTAATAAGTCGAGCTGCTAGGTTATTGAGAGAATAATCGATTTTAGGTGCAGGAATATCACTTGGTTTGCTTTCTATTAAAGCTTTAGCTGTTGCTAAACCTAGAAATCCTTTCTCTTGAGCAACTTCTGGACGAATTGCAGAAATAGCTACTTGAAATTCCACAAGTGCGTCACTAGAAATACGTCCAAATTGTCCATCCGCAGGAGGATCAAGAAATTTCAACCAAATCAGTACCTGTTGAATATGGGTTGCTAGTTCTTTATCAGCAGCGATCGCTTCAATTCCATAATCTAAAGAACTTTGATTTTCTTTAGCTTGTTTACTGGCTTGATAGAAATTTTCTAAACGCATAATATTTCATCCCCTGGTCAAAAACTAAAATTAAGTTCTAGTTACTTAATAAAACAATGCTCATTTCAAGAATTACGCATTCGCATAAATTTAAATTGTTTGCAGAACAAAATAGCGGATCAGTTAATGAAGAACTTATCCTGAGCAGCTTGGCTGAGTTATGGAACAACCTAATTTAGGCTAATTAATTAGCAAACTCAATAAAACTAATCTTGTTCTATAACCTTTGCATATGCATCAAAAATAAAATGCTCATCTCGATTCGCTTTACTTTTATCAATCCACTTTACCCAATAGTGTCTTTCTTCATATCCGAAATCTAAAATTGGATATTCTCCAGGCTCAATATCGACTAGAGCTTCTTTTGGTATTTCAGATGATTGTTCTGTAGAAGGTTTCAAGACTGTTTTTTGAGTGACTTTCAGAAGATATTTTTTCCCTTCAGCAGGTTTTGGTTCATCTGCGTCTGATTCTCCAATTAATCCATCTTTGATAGCTTCAGCCATTTTTTCAGCATTGAAGTAAGAAGCCTGCCCAATCTTGGAGGGGACAATGCGACGGGTATCAAGCCCCCGCTATTTTTAGAGGAGAATTCAAATGAGAGGAACAGTTGAGTAATTCCCAATTTCTTGGGTTTAAGTTGCATATGAGTAACCATCCTTTGCATGAATGCGTTTACAAAACTTGTGCGATATTCCTTGAACTAGTCCATCCTTGGTTGAGATATTAAAACTCCCAGTAGCACGAGTTGCAATTCTTCCAACGTATTCGCCTACTTTCTTGCCACTAGTTACAGCAGCTTTAACAATATCGCCAGTTTGAAAACCAAAGTGAAATTTAGTTCTGGAACAGTGACGATTCGGAAATCCAAATTTGTCAGTTCGGCATGATTGGCGAGTACCATGACCATTGCCTGTAATCAACAATGGTTTAACGCCTTTAATATTAAGAATTGGTGTTGACGAACCAACGCAAGCAGCATCTAACCAGTGAGATTTTTCTAAATTTTGTTGATTACGATTGAACTTTGTCAATCCACCTGAACCCGTTTCTACTGGTAATCCAGTTGCTTTTAGAATTTTCAGCAGTGCAAATCTAGTAGTGTTTACTGCCGCCGCATCCGCCAATGGTATGCAGGCTTGTTTCAAGATTTTCTCTAACCTGATTGGCTCTTTTTTGAGAAATTCTTTAATATCTTTAGTGCCTTTTTTGGTGTTGCATTTAGAACAACTTAGAGTGAGATTTGTAATAGAATTAGAACCTCCTTTAGCTCTTGGATGAATGTGTTCTATCTGAAGTGCAATGTCTTTTACTCCGCAGTATGCACATTGCCTATTCCACTTTTCTAATAGATATTCCCTAGTCTCGTAACCAGCTAATGTACCTTGTTGATATTCCTTGCCTTGAATATCTCGATTACGCATTAACTGCATGTCAAAGCGCACCAATTCTTGACTTATAGCTGAAATGGAAACAAGTTTACGTAACTTATTAACCCAAGTTTTGATATTCTCAACCCGACTTTGTAAACTAGGTGCTAACCATCCTTCTGGACGTGTTCTGTTTAAGAATCTTGGTTGACGGTATCTAGTTTTACGATTTCGTCTACTTCTGCGAAGTTGTCTTCTAGAAGTTAAAGAATCTCGAATTGCAAAGCCTCTATGCTTTAATTCCGCAGCAAAGACAACTTCACCAGATGAGTCGTTAACTAATGCAAGTCCAGTATGTTTTGCACCAGGATCAATCTTTAATCGTAGTCGTTGAACCGGGGCATCTGAACGTGATTCTTTTAAGATTAATGTGAACGGAAATCGTCTAAAAAATACTGCTTTTTTGTTTCGTAATAACTGCCTTGCCTGTGCGCTATGTATTGGATCTAATGGTCGTTTTTCTGAATCAATTACAAACACTTTGGACACGAAGTCCCTCCTTGCGGGTAAAGTTAGCCTTGACAATGATTTAAAGGCTTTTTACGTCAACGACACTAGCTTCAACCCAATATGCTTGTTTAATCGTTGACCTCAGAGCTACAAACTGGCTTCGTATTTGTAGGTGAGATCACCTAAAAATCGTAGTGATTTAACACGCTTGTCGGGTAAACTCTGGGCTTTAAAGCCCCCACTGGAACGGTATCCCGTTCAGTGGTGGGTAGTTTACTTTTCAATTCCCAGCTTTTTGCTGATTTAAAGTATTTTATATTTAACAAGTACTATAACAGGGCTGTATCATATTTAACCTAAAATTAATCTAAAGTTCGTATGGATTGAAATGAAGCGGTGCGCTAGAGACGATACTCCTTTGGAGTCGCTACGCGATGGTGCATTAGACCCTCAAAGGAGCTTCCCGAAGGGTAGCACCCGCCTAACGGCGATCCCACCTTTTGCAATCAAGGCTAATCTAAAAGAATGCTATCCACTCAAACTCAACTTTTGCGACTTTCCCAAGGACAACTTAACCTGCTAGAACGTTGTCCGCGTCAGTTTCAACATACCTACTTAGAACAACTATATTCTCCTACTGATCCAGAACGGGAAGAACACCAGACTTTAGGGAGTCGTTTTCACCTGCTAATGCAACAGCGAGAGATCGGATTACCTATTGATGGTTTTTTGCAGACAGATACACAACTACAAAGTTGGATGACAGGTTTTGCAAACGTGGCACCAGACATATTAACACCTATTAGTAATAGTCAAATTTTTCGCGAAAGCGAACATTACCGAACCTTACAAGTTCAAAATTATTTACTGACTGTTGTCTACGATTTACTCATTGCAGATAATCAGCAAGCACAAATTTTCGACTGGAAAACTTATCCCAAACTTCCTAATAAACGTAAACTAGAACAAAATTGGCAGACACGCCTTTATTTGTATGTGTTAGCAGAAACTAGCGATTATCTACCAGAAAATATTTCCATGACATACTGGTTTGTTCAATCTGAAGGTCAACCACAAAGTATTAAATTTAGCTACAATGATATCCAACACAAAAAGATTGCCAAGAAACTCAAACAATTATTAAGTAAATTAACTCATTGGCTAGAAGATTATCAGCATAAACAAGATTTTCCACAAGTTTTAGAAGGTAGTAAAACTTGTGAATACTGTCAATTTGCGAAGAGATGCGATCGCATTTATCCTGTTACCGCACAAATATCAGAAGAAAACTCTCCGACCCAAGATTTAGATACTAACCTCATGAATATCGATAGCATTCAAGAAGTATCTTTATAAAAGAAATTGTTGGAGGTTGTTTGAAAAGTAATTTGCTGTGATTTTAAGCACTTGCTGATCCCCAAGGCGGAAGTTGCTACAAGCTACGCGAAACACGCAAACGTGAAGACGGAAGTTGCTGCAAGGTAGACAGAAGTTGCTACAAGCTACGCGAAACACGCAAACGTGAAGACGGAAGTTGCTGCAAGGTAGACGGAAGTTGCTACAGGCTGCGCGAAACACGCAAACGTGAAGACGGAAGTTGCTGCAAGGTAGACAGAAGTTGCTACAAGGTAGGCGGAAGTTGCTACAAGGTAGGCGGAAGTTGCTACAAGCTACGCGAAACACCCAAACGTGAAGACGGAAGTTGCTGCAAGGTAGACGGAAGTTGCTACAGGCTGCGCGAAACACGCAAACGTGAAGGCGGAAGTTGCTGCAAGGTAGACGGAAGTTGCTATATTTATGATATGCCCGAACAACAGTGGATTTTAGCACCAACTGAACAATTACCAGAATGGTTTCTACAAGCTGTCAAGCAGTATACACCCACATCTAGTGGACAGTTTGCAGCACAGTTGTTATGGCAACGTGGTATAAAAGGCATACCACAAATAGCCACTTTTGTTAATCCCAAAATTTATTTACCTGCAAGTCCGTTTGAGTTTGGGCAAGAAATGCATCTAGCAGTAGAACGCTTGCAACAGGCATGGGAAACTGGTGATAAAGTCGCCATTTGGGGAGACTTCGATGCTGATGGTATTACCTCTACAGCCGTGTTATTGGATGGGTTGGGGCAATTTTTTATCCAAAATTCGCAGTTAGTTTACTACATTCCAAATCGATTAATAGAATCTCATGGACTCAACTATCAGGGCATAGATCAGTTGGCAAATCAGGGATGTAAGTTAATCGTAACTTGTGATACTGGCAGTACAAATATTGATGAAATTACTTATGCAAAACAGCTAGGTATTGATGTGATTGTTACAGACCATCACACTCTACCAGCAGAACGTCCACCAGTAACAGCCATTATTAACCCTCGGTATTTACCTGGTGATCATCAATTATTTCATCTTTCAGGAGTTGCAGTTGCTTACAAGTTAATAGAAGCTTTGTATCAAACATTGCCAAGTATTCCGCAACAACCGTTAGAAGATTTATTAGATTTAGTCGCAGTGGGATTAATTGCTGACTTAGTACAGTTGAGCGGAGATTGTCGCTATTTGGCTCAGTTGGGAATTGGACGACTACAAGAAGATTTTAAACTACCACCTGCACAACGGCGACGTCCAGGGGTGGGGCGATTGTTGGAATTATGTCAGAAAAGTGGCGATCGCCCCACAGATATTTCTTTTGGACTTGGCCCCCGGATCAATGCTGTGAGTCGGATTCAAGGTGATGCTAGTTTCTGCGTAGAATTACTAACCAGTCGCGACCAGACGCGTGTTCATCAGCTAGCAGAAGCAACAGAATTAGCCAACTCTCGCCGCAAGTCTCTACAAAAAGAGGTTGCTCAACAAGTCAATCAAAAGATCAACCAAATCGACTTGTCTACCACCAGCGTCATTGTTTTAGACGATCCTCAATGGTCCGTAGGTGTCTTAGGATTAGTAGCAGGACAAGTAGCGCAGGAGACAGGACGACCGACTATTTTGTTAAGTACAGAAGGATTTGGGGGACAGGGAGGACAAGGAGGACAAGGGGGACAGGAGAAAGCTTTCATTCTGTTTTCTCCCAATTCCCAATCCCTAGCCCGTGGTTCTGCGCGTTCAGTGAATTCTGTTGATTTATACCAACTGGTTAAAAATCAAGCCCATCTGTTACATCGTTTTGGTGGACATCCTTATGCTGCGGGGTTGAGTTTACCAGTGGAAAATATTCCTCTGTTTACACAAGCAATTAACCAACAATTACGGCAAAGTTTGGGTGGCGCAACTTTAATGTCAACACTACAGGTGGATTTAGTGGTGACAGTAGGAGATTTGGGGAAAGAATTATTTTTAGAATTAAAACTTTTGGAACCCTGTGGAATGGGTAATCCTGTGCCAAAGTTGCTGATTCAAAATTGTTGGTTTGAAAATGGTTGGCATCGCAATCAGCAAGATTCCCAGGGTAAAAAGATCCAGTATATTAAAACCGAGTTTGATATTCGAGATGAGTCTACCAAAAATCCGTTCCCTGGTGTGTGGTGGGGTCACTATAAAGATGAATTGCCACCAGGACGCTGTGATTGCATTGTAGAGCTAGATTACAATACCTTTAAAAAACGTTACGAAATTCGTTTAATTGCCGTGCGTTCTAATGAACAATCTGCAAGAGTAACTCAGCACTCCACACAAATTTTAGACTGGCGCAATCTCAACACTCCAATCGCACCGAGTACATCAAGCACATCCCCACTTTTGATTAAAGAATGTCCCACCAGTTGGGATGATTTACGAGCATGGTTGAGGCGATCGCTTCACAATCAGCAACCATTGGCGATCGCATGGTCTAAAACAGAATATCAATCTCCAGAACAAATTTGGCTGACGTTGGTAGGAATTGCCAAGTATCTCAGTCGCACCAATCAACTAGTCACCCGTGTTCAACTTTTGCAAAAACTCGGCATTGGTGATCAAAGTTTACACATGGGTTTTAGGGCATTAAGACACTTAGGTTTTACTATCCAAACACAAGATCGTTATTTGCTAATCAGCCAACATTCAAACACTCAATCATTACTCGCAGAGGCTACAATTGTCAAGTTTTTAGATGCTGTTCGCGAAGAACAATTTCAGCGTCAATATTTCACCGAAGTTCCGATCTCAACTATTCAAGCGATCGCAATACAAACTATTTAGTTGGTCATTTGTCAATTGACATTGGTTATTGGGGAACAGGGAACAGGGAACAGGAAAGAGAAGTTCTACCTTGTCCCCCGTGTCTCCCTTGTCCTCCGTCTCCTCCGTGTCCCCCGTGTCCCCTTTCCCACTATAAGTTTCCCTGGCGTTCACATTTAAAACTGCGATGCTGCCAAGATTTCATGTCTACATCTGTCAATTTTGTCACCTGTGAACATTCTGGCTGAATAATCTGGCTTAATCCTGCCCAAAATAAGCTACGGGTAACATCTAGTCCGGTTTTTGGCCAAGATTCACGATTACCAGGAATACCTTGTTCTTGTACAATTTCTGTTTCTACCCAAATGCCATGCGCCCCTAACATGATCTGTGCTAGCCACTTAGCCCGTGATAAGTGTGTACCAGAGGTAATCAACATGACTTTATGCACATGCCAACGGCGTAGAATCGGAATACCATAGTAGAAATTACTGAAAGTCGAATGAGCGCACTTCTCCAACCAGATATTTGTCATTGCAGCTACTTCCCTTTGAAAAATTAGCCAAATACAGGGATCAGGAGAACCACGAGAAATTAAAGTCTTGATTTGCGGATGTTGTTTGATCAACTTAGCAACAAAAATTTCTCGACGGATACTACCGCCAAGTACAAAAAAAGCGTCTACTGGCTTAGAGGATGCACAGACTAAAGTTATAGTAGTAAACATCAGCCAAATGCTAAGGAAAATACCCAAGCCAATTTTAATTTTTCGTAAAACTTCCCACCTTTTTAATAAGGTATTTCTACGAGGAATGTTATTAAGCTTTGTAACTTTACGTTTCATAGGAACTTTATATAAAATTTAAATTACCTATATTTTTTAATCATTAAAATTAATGCATCCAGGAATAACCGATTTTAGGTAATAATGAGTGCAATTATGACACTGATGAAAGCGTCATATGAATGCAGTAAGCTGACTGAGCAAGTTGACTAGTGCTAGAGAAAGTCCTTGATAAGTATTACGGTATTTTCAAGATAATTTAAAGGAAAACAACAATGAAGGGAGTATAGCCAGGCAGAAAAATTTATAACTTTCTACAGAGCTTCTGATTGCTAAACTGTCAACCACACAATTATTCCAGCTTATATACATGAAACAATCTGCAAAACGTTACTCGCCACTGCAAGTAGCTTTAATTGGAGGAGCGATCGCCACCACAGCTACAGTATCTGCATTCGGGCCAGGTTGGAGTCGTTCTGTTCGTGCAGCACTACAAGATAGCCCTAAACAGGTAGTTGACCAAGTATGGCAACTGGTAAATCGCGAATATGTGGATGGTTCTTTTAATCGCCAAAACTGGCAAACAATCAGACAAAGCCTATTGAGCAGAAACTATTCTTCTCGTGAAGAAGCTTACACCGCAATCCGCGAAGCGATGCAAAAGCTGGGAGATCCATATACACGCTTTATGGACCCTAAACAATTTGAATCTCTAACCAACCAAACATCTGGAGAAGTCTCCGGAATTGGCATTCGGATGGAGGTGAATGAAAACAGCAAACGGCTAGTTGTTGTAGAAGCCTTAGAAAATTCACCAGCAATCAAAGCCGGAATCAAAGCTGGGGATCAGATTGTGGCAATTAATGGTAAACCTACCAGCCAGATGAAAATCGAAGATGCCTCTAAGCTGATTCGTGGTAGAGCAGGTACAATGATTACTTTGCGATTAGAAAGAGATGGGCGTAGTGCTTTTGACCTGAAACTAACACGAGCTACGATTGAAGTTCCAACAGTACGTTATGCCCTTAAACAAGAAGGTCGTCGCCGAGTTGGCTATATTCGTTTACGGGAATTCAGCGCCCACGCCTCAGATCAGATGCAACGGGCTATCCGTGATTTGAATGCCAAACAAGTCGATGGCTTTGTACTAGATTTACGGGGTAATCCTGGTGGTTTGTTGCAAGCCAGTATTGAAATTGCCCGAATGTGGATGGATGATGGCGCAATTGTCCGCACTGTAGACCGTAGAGGTGGCAGTGAAGAAAGTAAAGCCAATCACACAGCCCTCACAAATCGTCCTTTAGTAGTACTAGTTGATAATAACTCAGCCAGCGCGAGTGAAATTCTCACAGGCGCACTTAAAGATAATAGACGAGCAATCGTCGTTGGTAGTCAAACATTTGGCAAAGCCCTAGTCCAATCAGTACATGAACTTGCAGATGGTTCTGGTGTAGCAATTACCATAGCCCATTACTACACTCCCAAAGGCACAGATATTAACCATAAGGGAATAGCACCAGATATTAAACTGGAATTAACAGAGCAACAACAGCGTCAGCTCGCATCTAACCCTGATTTGCTAGGAACTAACAAAGATCCTCAGTATAACCGTGCTTTGTCAATTCTTTCTAACAATCAGTTTGCCCAACCTTTGCCAAATCAAACATCTCAAAAGCCAAGCAGCTTCGGTGCTAAGAATTTACGACTTTAGTACTCAAGTTGAGGATTTGGGAATACTAAAAATTAGGTAGTTGGTTGTTGTTTGTTGTTTGTTGTTTGCAAAAACCATCAACAAGTAACCATCAACAAATAACTATCAGAAATTTTTAATTCCAAATCTGAGATCAAATACTATGCATTACCAATCAAACAACACAATGACCACTGATACTTTCTTACCTAATGTATCGGTGGTTATTCCTATTTATAACTGTGAAACGGATTTACCAGAGTTAATTAATTGTCTATTTGCTCAAACTTATCCAAAAGAATTAGTCGAATATCTATTAGTAGATAATAATAGTAGCGATCGCACTTTGGAATTATTACAACAAACAGCCAAAACTTCTCCTATATTGATTCGTGTTTTAAGCGAAAATAAAATTCAAAGTTCCTACGCAGCCCGTAACAGAGGAATTCGCGCTGCTAATGGTCAAATTATTGCCTTTACTGATGCTGATTGTCGTCCTCAAGCAGAGTGGCTAAAATTATTAGTTGCACCTTTTGTTAACAATGATGTGGCAATTGTCGCTGGTGAAATAACTGCGCTACCTGGTAATAGCTTATTAGAACAATTTGCTGAAAATCAACAGACTCTATCGCAAAAGCACACTCTCAATCATAAGTTTTATCCCTATGGTCAAACTGCAAATTTGGCGATTCGACGACAAGCATTAGAGAAAGCAGGTTTGTTTCGCCCCTATCTAACAACTGGTGGTGATGCTGATATCTGTTGGCGGATTCAACAAGAAAATATTGGACGTTTACAATTTGCAACCGAAGCGATCGTCAAACACCGTCACCGCACCACACTGAAAGAATTACAAAGTCAATGGCGGCGTTATGGGCGTTCAAATCGCTATTTGCACGAATTGTATGGTGTGGAGTTAATGCCAGACATGACACTCAAAGAATGTAGCTATCGACTAGCACGTTGGTTATTCAAGGAACTACCAAAGCAAAGTATCAAGTCTTTAACTGGTAAAACTCACCTTGTAGATTTATTAAATACTCCTATTGGTATATTGACAGCTAAGGCGCGTACTGTTGGTCAAAGAGAAGCTAAACTACCGCAACAAGCCAAAATCATTGAGACGCTATAAAAACTTGGAAATTGAAATTGTGAATACTTAGTAGTAGGTAATAGTTAAGCTGTTATGCATTTAAATTGTGATGACAGCGTCGCCTTTATTTTTGAGTTTTCGCCCCCATTTAATAATTAACTCTCCTTCATTTAAAAGCTGATGTAATAAATATTCTAGCTCTTCAATTGA
>JAESGT010000107.1_pt1 | contig 21004 bp, 15 predicted proteins | sample 9266261 | NCBI WGS metagenome assembly JAESGT01 (sample SAMN15741584, study PRJNA653494) | algae metagenome | isolation source: Pelatocladus maniniholoensis HA4357-MV3 and co-occurring heterotrophs from... | place: USA: Maniniholo cave near Haena, Hawaii | collected 2009-07-28 | reverse complement strand
TTTAAAGCCTTTTGTAGTTTCTCTATTTGCTGGGAAGTTAAATGATTTTTTGCTGGCATTATTCCATTTTTTTACTGAATTCGGCTTTTTATTATACCCAATTTAAATGCTGAACAGCTTACTAAAATCATTAACACCAACTGTATTGGGATGGGGTAATACCATTTCACGTTAATCACGATACACATAAATTTTGTAGAGACGCGATATATCGCGTCTCTACAGGGTCTGTATTTGTATTAGATTTTTTGTGAAATGGTATAAGCGCAAGATATCAGCATACATTCTTGGCGATCGCTTTCACGTTTGTAGTGAAAATGGTTTCATTAATAAGCAACGTTGAAACGTTTTGAACAAACGCTTTGATGTTCTCTATGGATGAAGGAAGGTTAATAAGCAACGTTGAAACGTATTGAACAAACCCTTTAATGTTCTCTATGGATGAAGGAAGGTTAATAAGCAACGTTGAAACGTATTGAACAAACGCTTTAATGTTCTCTATGGATGAAGGAAGGTTAATAAGCAACGTGAATTTGAAGAGTGCGATCGCCATAGCAGTCCTATTATGATTTGTAATAGCATTTCTCTATAGACCTCTTGCAAAAATATTTTTACCCCACTCTAACCCTAATTAAACGGCTACGGTGTACACACAAATCTAGAGCATCTGTACTCGGAATAAATTCCTCCTCTCATAGCGCAAGTCCTCTTCAGAGGACTCAAAAAAAAGTTTGTTCCAGTCCACTTGAGTGGACTTGCGCTATGAGCCTGGAACTTTAGTTCTAGGCGGGATACAGTTTCAACATGAAAAATTTTGACTTGTGTGTACACCGTAGCCTTGGAAAGGGTGGAAACCGGACAATCTAGTTCCCTCACCTTGACCAATGACCAATGACCAATGACCAATGACCAATGACCAATGATTATCGATATATCTTGTTCTACAAACCCTATGGGGTTCTGTGCCAGTTTACTCAAGATACTCCAACTCGTAGCACCTTAAAAGACTATATTTCAGTTCCCGATGTCTATCCGGTGGGGCGTTTGGATTGGGATAGTGAAGGTTTATTGTTGTTGACAAATCATGGACAAGTGCAACATCGACTTTGCGATCCTCGGTTTGGACATGAACGTACTTACTGGGTACAGGTGGAACGTATTCCTGATGCTGCGGCTTTGCAGAAGTTAGAAGCAGGCGTCATTATCCAAAATTATCGCACTCGACCAGCTAAAGTACAACTATTGTCAGCAGAACCAACTTTAAGCGATCGCGACCCGCCAATTCGATTTCGTAAAAATGTACCGACAGCATGGTTGGAGATGACTTTGACCGAGGGAAAAAATCGCCAAGTACGGAGAATGACGGCGGCTGTGGGGTTTCCGACTTTAAGATTAGTAAGAGTGGCGATCGCTCAATTACACTTGGATAACTTAAAACCGGGTGAGTGGCGTGACTTGACACGACACCAAATCAAGTCACTATAGCAGTTCTCGGTAATAACTGATTTACCAATTTCCAAATTTAAAGAAATGTGTTGTAATCTGCCGTTTATGGTTATTTTAATGGCAAGTTATTGTGAGGAGTTAGCTTTGCCAAAACATTAGAATATCTTACTAACGAGCGTAAAAATTGCGACTACCACAAAAACTCCCTTGTGCAACTACAATCATTTGTAGGTCTACTATAGGCAGGGGCTGCCGATTGTGGCACTTTGAGTGTAGTAGCCACAAGCACCTTGGTCGGGAATTAAGGAACTTGCATAATGCTGATTTGCCCTCAGTGTCAATTTGAAAACCCCAACTCCAACAAATTCTGTCAAAAATGTGGGGCGTCCCTGATCCATAAATTCTGCCTGCAATGCGATACCCAAGTACCTGTGAATGCACAAAAGTGTCATAACTGTGGTGCGGAATGTAGCGGAGTTTGGTGGGCAATTATTACCAAGAAAGAAAATTTAGAAGTCCCAGAACTAGACTCTAATGACATCGAGAAGGAGAGAGATAGTGATGCAGAGAGTGAAACTGTCCCCACCTCACCGCATCCGGTTGTCTCTGTTTCTTCTTCTAAGCCATCCCTGCTTCCAGAAGGCCCTTACTTAGATCAACAACAACGTTATCAGTTGCTAGAGTCATTGCCAAATTTGGGAGATTTAGCACCTCAGACTCAAGTGTATGTCAAAGTTTTAGATTGTTTGCCTTATCAGGTTTCTCCTGTTGAAGCCATGATCGCTAATCAGGATCAAGGGCTAGTAACACCGGCGATGGAGGCTAGTAATATTCCTGCTTCTGCGGAAGCATATGTGGCTTTAGCAGCTTATACTCATCAAGGTATACCGCCAATTCACGATGCCTGGCAAAACGAGAATATCGAGGTCATACTGATTGAAGATCGTTCTGATTGGCCGTGTTTACTGGATTTGTGGCACGATGAGTCAACAACTTCTCTACAAATGGTCAATTGTTGTTATCAGATGACACAACTTTGGGCTTTGCTAGAACCTTTAAATTGTTGTCATAGTCTTTTGGATTTGTCTAATCTGCGGTTAGATGAAGACCAAGCAGTGGCATTACAGATGTTATATATGTCACGTGTTAACCCAATAAGTCCAGAAAATCCACTGAGCAATGAAGAAAACAACACACCTAAACAATGGGAAGAGAATTTGAATATTCAAGCTTTAGCCGATGTTTGGCAAAAGCTTTTTAGAGAATCTCAGCGTACACAATTTGGTTCTTTGTTAGAACTATTGACAGATTTGGAAGTTGGTAAGATTGATACTTTATTGCAGTTACAGTCTGGTTTGCAGGCGATCGCCACAGAATTGCAACCAAACTCTAGTTTTGATGAGTCAGAGGTTAGTGCAACAGTCAATCTAGCTACCGATTCACCTACTATTCTCCAATTAGATGAGTCAGAAACAGACAATGCCGCAAAAAATGATGATATGGCAACAGTAGTGCTACCAATGCAGCTAATCAGCTTAGAACATGCTGGGTTGACCGATGTTGGGCGTCAACGACATCACAATGAAGACTACTTTGGTATTGATGCCAAAATCAGTAAGCTGGAATTGCCATCCAGCCGCAATGTGCAGGCCCGTGCTTTGTATGTTCTTTGTGATGGTATGGGTGGACATGCTGGTGGAGAAGTAGCAAGCGCTTTGGCTGTTAACACTTTGCAAAAATATTTTCAAACTCATGCGATTGAGAATGAATTACCCACAGAAGAACAAATTCGTGAAGCAATAGGACAAGCAAACCAAGCAATTTACAATGTTAATCAACAAGATGCCCGTTCTGGTGTTGGGCGAATGGGTACAACCTTGGTAATGTTGTTAATTCATGATACTCAAGCAGCTGTGGCTCATGTGGGTGATAGTCGCCTTTATCGTCTCACCCACAAATCAGGTCTACAACAAGTAACAGTAGATCACGAAGTTGGTCAACGCGAAATCTCGCGAGGAGTTGAGCCTAGTGTGGCATACACCCGCCCGGATGCATACCAACTCACACAAGCTCTTGGTCCACGTGATGAACACTCAATTTCTGCTGATGTGCAGTTTTTTGAGATTGCTGAAGATACTCTATTTGTTTTAGCTTCAGACGGTTTATCAGATAATGATTTACTAGAAACTCACTATTCAACTCATTTACTTCCCTTACTCGGTTCTAGCACTAACCTTGAAACTGGCGTTAGGGATTTAATTGATTTGGCAAACGAGTACAATGGTCATGACAACATTACCATTGTACTGATCAGGGCAAAAGTACGCCCAGTTTTAGATAGTCAAAAAGATATAGTTAATGGTTAGTAGTCGGTAGTTAGTAGTCAAACATGATCTACTAACTACTAACTAATACCTACTGTACGGACTTAGACGCGCTTTGCGCTGCTTCAAAACAGAGTACGGCCGTTTGCTTCTACTAAATAACTACCAAAAATTCTCATTCCCTTAGCTACTTTGTAATTGTGGTTACTCTGACCCTGTTAGAACCGCAGCAAAAAACGCCCCTCCAAAACTGGCATTTTGAAGACGAACCAGTGATTCGGATTGGTCGTTCGGCGGATAATCATGTTGTTTTAAGTGATACTCTTGTATCCAGACACCATCTTGAACTCAGACAAATTAGTTCTGGTGATAATGGCGGTTTGTGGCAGGTGATTAGTAAAGGTACAAATGGTACTTTTCTTAATGGTGTGCTGGTTACTCAAAGTCCCATATCAGATGATTCCCTGCTGCAATTAGCAAGGGGAGGCCCAATCTTAAAGTTTCAGATTGACCAAATAAAGATTCCAAATAAACCAATAAATCCATTAAGTAGTTGTACTCACGAAGGTAATTCTCCCAATAATCTATTTTGTATTCATTGTGGTCAACCCTTGTCTGTGGTAAAAACCATTCGTAATTATCAGGTATTACGGACATTAGGACAGGGAGGTATGGGAACCACTTATTTAGCTTGGGATGATAGTGGAAAAATAGCTGGACACGCACAGCTTTTGGTGCTGAAGCAAATGAATGCTGACATGGCTAAAATTGCTAAAGCCCGTGAACTATTTGAACGAGAGGCCAACACTCTCAAATCTCTTTACCATCCCGGAATTCCTAAATATTATGATTTTTTTGAGGAGGGAGGAAAAAGATACTTGGCTATGGAATTAGTTCATGGTGATGATTTAGAAAAATTAATTGCATACAAAGGCCCTGTCATTCCCACTCAAGCGATCGCTTGGATGATCCAAACTTGCGACATTTTGGACTATTTGCATAGCCAAGAACCTCCCCTCATTCACCGGGACATTAAACCAGCAAACCTAATGGTGCGAAATTCCAATAATTGCATAGTTGTGCTGGATTTCGGTGCAGTCAAAGAAATTGTTGGTACTGCACCTGGTACTCGGATTGGTGCAGAAGGCTATTGCGCTCCCGAACAAGAGCGGGGACAACCTCTGACTCAATCGGATTTATATGCCATTGGCCCGACATTAATTTATCTACTCAGTGGTGAAAACCCTTTCAAGTTTTACCGTCAGCAAGGACGAGGCTTTCGGTTTGATGTGGCTAAAGTCCCCACTATTACCCCTAAACTAGCAGAGGTAATCCATCGCGTTACACAACCACTGCCACGCGATCGCTATCAAACAGCAAAAGAATTATCCACAGCCCTAGCAGCTTGTCAATAACAAAAAGTTAATGATCAATAGTCAATAGCTAGTAGTGAATGGTTATCAACAACTAACCACTAGCTACCAACAACTAACTATTTCTACTCTTCGTCCCAAGCCTCTACTGCTAACAAATCACTAACCGGATCTTGCATATTAAATCCGAAATCCAACAATTCTTTTTTCCAATGCTGCCATTCATTACCGAATAGCAGAGCTATTTTCCAGATACTATCGGTTGGCTTGATAATGTTTGAGTCTACGAGTGATTGCACGTTACGCTGCAATTTCACCATAGGGTGAATTACTTGCTGAATCATAACCTCGATTGAATTTAAATTCAGATTTGTTTTGGTAAATGCTTAGTCAAAACTGCTTTCCGCTTCGGAACTATTGCCGATCCGTAGAGTTGTGTACTTTGGCAAAGCCAGTCTTGGCTCCTTAAATATATCATAACTAACTCTACTTAGTTGCTATCAAATTCGGTTTTGTACGGTAATCACCACTAAAAAATTTAAATAGTGAATACCAGCTTTTGCAGACACTGATACAAACAACTTATCATCTATCCCAAGCATAGGTAATATAGCTGAGAAAGAATAATAACGGTTTTGCTCATTCAAGCCTTGATGAAAGTGGTTAAGTTAGCCAAGTCCCCAGGGGACGAGCGACGCGAAGACAATGTTATTGGTCGGCATAACTAGAAGACACTTGGCTTAACCTAATAAACCTGTCTAATCCTCTAGTTCTAGAAGCTCAGAACTGACTACGCATCCCAAGGTAGGAACTCTAGCACTTTGCCAATAACGTAGTACACAAGGTACTTCGTCTGATCAACTGTGGTTTAAGTCTTAGGCTAGAAGCAAGCGTGTCTATAGACCTGAGTCGTTGACAGTCGCTTCGCTCCAAGTTAAAAGTAAAAAGTTAAAAGTTAAAAGGCACTCATAAAAAACTTCAGTTGTGGGTATCAAGCCCACTTAAACACTCATAATTTTACCGAGACACGTAGTGCAAGGTAAAAGGTGTCCTTTTTTCAAGCCCACAGATTTATCAGTGGGAATCTTTCTTTTTACTTTTTACTTTTTACTTTTTACTTGTTTTGACTAACATGTGTGCATTATTCAACCTACTCGTTTCGTTTAAACAAGGGCTTAGTAGTAGATTTTTGAGTAACAGCAAATTTGACAGGATTGAAACATCTACTATGTTTATCAAATTGTTATATAGAATATCGTACTATTTTGAAGTTGGAGAAGACAAATTGCGTTTTTTATAAAAATTTAATGTTTTTCTTCACTACGGTGTACACACAAGTCAAAATTTTTCATGTTGAAACTGTATCCCGCCTAGAACTAAAGTTCCAGGCTCATAGCGAAAGTCCACTCAAGTGGACTGGAACAAACTTTTTTTGAGTCCTCTTCAGAGGACTTGCGCTATGAGACTCGGAATTTATTCCGAGGCGGTACAGATGCGCTCAACCTAGATTTGTGTGTACACCGTAGCCTTTGCAAGGGGAGGGTTAGGGAGGGGTAATTTGAGAACTGGTAGCAATTCGATAACTTGTGTGTACACCGTAGCCGCAGGCGGTGGGGTTCTTTATATGCGTCTTCATATAGAAATGGTATTAGAGGTTTGCTGCTAATTTAATTCCCCAATCCCCAATCCCTAATTTTCTACGCAGGTAAATAAAAGGATTGTATCCATTGCCATTCTTGGCTTAACCCTTCATATAGGGAAACTTGTGGCTGATATCCTAAAATACTTCGTGCTTTTGACACATCTGCTGCGGTGTGACGAGCATCTCCCATAGCTCTTTCTATATAGTTCTTTTTGATGGGATGCTCAACTATTTCTTCCATTGTCTTCAACACTTGTGCTAAAACGACTCTACTACCACCGCCAATATTAAAAATTTCCCCTATAGCTTCTGGTACGGTAGCGGCGGCTAAATTAGCCGCAACAGCATCACTGACAAAGGTAAAGTCTCGAGTTTGCTGTCCATCACCATAAATCGGAATAGCTTCATCTGTTAAAACTGCTTTAAAAAATTTATGGAATGCCATATCAGGGCGTTGTCTTGGCCCATACACAGTAAAGTAGCGCAAAGATACAAATGGTACACCAAAGTTTTTCTGATAAAGTCCACATAAACGCTCGGCTGCTAGCTTAGTAATTCCGTAAGGTGAAACAGGCTTGGGACAAATTTCTTCATGGGTAGGTAGAGTTTCAGCATCACCATACACACTCGAAGTAGAGGCAAACACCAACCTTTTGAGAGAAGGAGTATCTTTTGCCGCTTCTAACAAAACTTGAGTGCTATTAATATTGCGTTCGGTGTAAGCACGAAAACCTTGACCCCAACTGGCTCTCACTCCTGCTTGTGCTGCTTGATGATAGATAACATCGACATCTTTTAAAAGTGTGTGCCAGTCTAAAATCTGAATATTTCCCTCTATTAATGTGAACGCCGGATTTTTTTGTAAATGTGCAATGTTTTGACGTTTGATAACAGGGTTGTAGTAATCATTGAATTCATCTATACCGATGACTTCTTCTCCCCGTTTCAACAATGCGTCTACAAGATGAGAGCCAATAAAACCAGCAGATCCAGTAACTATACTCTTAGCCATAGTGTTTTATTATTTGGATATTTTTGCAAATCAATATTCACAGGTTAATCCTTAGAAGCTACTAACTGCCATTACTTTCTAAGTACTTTTAAAAGTATGATGTTTTCATTGAAATACATAGTTATTTTTACGGAAAACTGTACTTAGTTATTGTTAAAAGTTCAGTATGGAACATGAAAATTAAATTAAATATACCAATTTAAATTTATTTACTTGCATAAATACTAGAATTGGTGAAAAAATTGAACCGCGAGTAGCCATTAGGTATTCTCGCTTGCAAGGGACGCAAGAGGAAATCAGTGAAAGTTTTAATTGTAGGTAATGGAGGGCGCGAACACGCTCTGGCTTGGAAAATATTGCAATCAAAGCAAATTGAGCAAGTTGTATGTGTGCCAGGAAATGGCGGTACAGCCAGTATGTCACGGTGTCGAAACTTGCCTTTACTAATAGATGACTTTGAGGGTATAAGTCAGTTTGCCCAAAAAGAGGGAATTTCTCTGGTTGTAGTCGGGCCAGAAGTGCCTTTGGCTATGGGTATAGCAGATGATCTTCACTCTAAAGGCTTGAAGGTTTTTGGTCCAACCAGAGCCGGAGCGCAAATAGAAGCAAGCAAAGCTTGGGCAAAAAGCTTAATGCAGGAAGTAGGAATTCCAACTGCTCATAGTGTGGTATTTACGCAAGCTGCTGCTGCGAAATCTTATGTCAAAGATCATGGCGCCCCCATCGTTGTGAAAGCTGATGGCTTGGCTGCTGGCAAAGGTGTAACAGTTGCTCAAACACTTGAGCAAGCGATCGCAGCGATTGAGGCTATTTTCCAGGGACAGTTTGGCAATGCTGGAAAATTTGTTGTGATTGAAGAATGCTTAACTGGTGAAGAAGTTTCGATTTTAGCTTTAACAGATGGCTTGACAATTCGGCCATTATTACCAGCTCAAGATCACAAACGTATTGGTGAGGGTGATACAGGAGAAAATACAGGTGGTATGGGAGCTTATGCTCCAGCACCCATTGCAACGCCAGAGTTAATGGCACGAGTTCAAACAGAAGTATTAGAAAAAGCGATCGCAGCTTTGAGAGCCAGAAATATTGACTATCGAGGTGTACTCTATGCTGGACTGATGATTACTCCTGATGGCAATTTTAAGGTTTTAGAATTTAATTGTCGCTTCGGTGATCCAGAAACACAAGTGATTTTGCCGCTTTTGGAAACACCTCTAGAAGAATTAATGCTTGCTTGCATTGAACAGCGCTTGGCACAAATGCCATCAATTGCTTGGAAACAAGGTGCAGCGGCCACAGTTGTTGCTGCTGCTGGTGGTTATCCTGGAACTTATGAAAAAGGGAAAGCGATCGCCTCAATTGCCGAAGCTGAAGCACAAGGAGCAATTGTATTTCATGCTGGTACTAAATTACAGGATCGGCAATTGCTGACAGATGGAGGTCGAGTATTAAATGTGACTAGCACAGGAGAAAATTTTGAGCAAGCACTAGCACAGGCTTATGCTGCTATCAGATGTATTAACTTTGAAGGAATATATTATCGGCGAGATATTGGTCATAGACTCAAAAGGGTGTGAGGGTATGGGGGTGTGGGGAGGGTAGCGCTCATTTCTAAATGTTATTACTTCGTTCTTGATTATCTCCCTTACACCCCTATCCCCCTACACCCCTACTGATGCTTCAACCAACAAACGACGTATTTAATAGCAATAACCATTAAACATAACAAATTTTTATTTTAAAAATGCTGGCTCTATTCAAAAATATCCAAGAAGCGATCGCGAATTGGTGGTTAGAGTTTACTCTCCAGACCAAACTATTGGCTGCTGTAACTTTGGTGGTTTCTTTGGTGATGAGTGGTCTGACCTTTTGGGCAATCAATACCATTCAACAAGACGCCCGTTTGAATGATACTCGTTTTGGTCGTGACTTAGGACTACTGCTTGCTGCTAACGTTGCTCCCTTAATTGCTGATCAAAACCTGACTGAGGTAGCACAATTTTCTCAACGCTTCTACAGCAGTACTTCCAGCGTGCGTTACATGCTTTACGCTGATCAGACGGGGAAAATCTATTTTGGTATTCCATTTTGGGAACCAGAAGTTGAAACCTCCTTGACAATTGAACGACGCATCCAACTACCAGAGGATTACGCTGCTGATGCAGAAAAACCAATGGTGCGACAACATATGTCCCCGGATGGTGTCGTCACAGATGTGTTTGTGCCTCTGACAGTGGAAAATAAATATTTGGGTGTTTTGGCGATCGGTATCAACCCCAATCCGAATGCAGTTATTTCTTCAAACTTTACCCGCGATGTCACCATTGCTGTATTTATTTCAATTTGGGTAATGGTAATTTTGGGAGGAGTCATTAATGCTTTGACCATCACCAAACCAATTAAAGAGCTATTACTAGGAGTCAAGCAAATAGCTGCGGGAAATTTTAAGCAGCGTATTGATTTGCCATTTGGAGGTGAACTCAAAGAGCTAATTTTCAGCTTTAATGAAATGGCAGAGCGTTTAGAACGCTACGAAGAACAGAATATTGAGGAACTAACTGCTGAAAAAGCTAAGTTAGAAACTTTAGTTTCCACCATTGCTGATGGTGCGGTGTTGATAGACGACCATATGCAGGTAATTTTAGTCAACCCTACAGCGCGACGCATTTTTGGTTGGGAAGGGGTTGATGTTGTGGGTGAAAGTGTTCTAAATTACTTGCCGTCAGCAGTACAAATAGAAATCACACGTAGTTTATATGAAATGGCAGCCGGGGAATGTGAAAGCGCCGAATTCCGCATTCCTTTTACTCAACCGAGTAAACGCACTATTCGCATTCTTTTAGCTACTGTTGTTGACCAACAAAGGGAGAGTGTCAAAGGAATTGCCATTACTGTGCAAGATATCACCAGAGAAGTGGAACTAAACGAAGCTAAAAGTCAATTTATCAGTAATGTTTCCCACGAATTACGCACTCCCTTATTTAACATCAAATCTTTTATTGAAACTTTGCACGAATACGGCGAAGAATTAGGTTCGGAACAACGACAGGATTTTTTGTTAACTGTTAATCATGAAACTGATCGCTTGACACGTTTGGTAAACGATGTATTGGATTTATCTAGGCTAGAATCTGGTCGCAGTTACAACCTAGACGGCGTGGATCTAGCACAAGCCATAGAACAAACAATGCGTACATACCAACTAAATGCCAAAGATAAAGGTATTGAACTACATCAAGAAGTTGAACCCAAATTACCTTTAGTAGTAGGTCATTATGATTTGTTGCTACAAGTACTGGCGAATTTACTCGGTAATGCGCTGAAATTCACGCCTTCTGGTGGTAAAGTAATGATTCGTGCTTATCAACTACAGTCGCACTCTCATGATGGCGATCGCCCTCCCCAAGTGCGAATAGAAATTGCTGATACTGGTATAGGTATTGGCCCAGAAGACCAACAAGCAATTTTTGATCGCTTCTTTAGAGTAGAAAATCGTGTCCATACTCTAGAAGGTACAGGTTTAGGATTATCAATTGTCAGAAATATTATTGAAGAAAAGCATCACAGTAGAGTTCATTTAGTTAGCGAAGTTGGTGTTGGTACAACCTTTTGGTTTAATCTATCAGTATTTGAAGAACCTGTATTACCTTCTGCTGAAGTTAGTCAATAACCCCACCTTACTTTGTTGAAGGTGGGGCTTGTAAGAGGTAAATCTTACGTGTTTGACTAGCCCACTGAGACACTGACTGACACGTACTACCAGATACTTCCCCAGTCTGGTCTATCTACAAACTGTTTTACCGACGGTGTTGGGTAATGCCAAGCCATTCTGTCAGTGTTGGGCGAGGGGACTTAACACTTTACTCGTTCGCGCAAGCGTTGCGAAGCAATGCGATCGCTGCTAGCGGTCGGGGTATCCCGGAGAAATTCGATGAAAAATTAGGAATTACAATTGTAGTATCGCAATGATTAGACATATTAATAACAAAGCTAACAGCAACAGTAAAGGCTGATTGCGTCTAATCCAATTTTTTATGGTATTGCTAAAGCTGTTTGCTTCTCGTAACTGCTGTAACTCCAATTCTCTTTCTTCAATATTTTGGTATAGTGTACATTCTTTGGCATAAGGACGTTGGGGAAAATTACAACTATCATCAGCATGGTATGTGCAACTGTCACAAAGATATTGCTCTCCAGTTGACCTGTGTAAAGGAATACCAGGATGACCATAAGCTTTTAATTGAACGCGACAATGAGGACAAGTAATAGCTTGTTTGTCTACAGATTGATGACAACGAGGACAGGTAGTTGTAGTAGTATCCACAGCCTGAGTGTCAGTGAGTAAATACTTTAATCTTAACTACTCCCAATTCGATTCAAAATACTAAAACCACAAAGCTTCGACTACCTGCGTGGGATTTTCTTTATTCGCAGACAGAATTTGACTTTCTTTGAGCAAATACTCTAGAAAAGTGCTAGCAGTGATCGGTAGCTGCTTTTTTTTGGGAAAGATTACCTGCCATTGATGATGAATTGGAAAAGTTTCAATATCCAATATTGCTAGCTGTTTTCTGACTTCTGAACAATTAAGAGTGTGCATAGAGATGATTGCAACTCCCAATCCATCAATTACAGCTTGCTGAATTGCTTCATTACTACCCAATTCTATATTAATTTGCAAGTCTATTTGATGCTGTTTAAAAAACTGTTCTACTATCTTGCGGGTTCCCGAACCTTCTTCACGCATGATTAAAGGTTCCTGAGCAAAAGCTTTCAGAGATAAATTGCGTTCTTTGGCAAAAGGATGATTTGCACAAGCGATCGCCACAAGCGGATTAGCTAAAAATGGCTGTACCTCTATATCTTCTCTGTTTGGTGGACAACTCATGATATACAAATCATCAAGATTTTCATGCATCCGAGCCAATAGTGCATCATGGTTGGTAAATTCTAAAGATAATTTGACACCAGGGTAGAGTTGACAAAAAGGCTTGAGTAGCTTGGGAAGAAAATATTTAGTCGTAGTCACTGCTGCTAATCGCAGTCGTCCCTGTTTCATTCCTTTCAAGTCAAAAATAGTTGTCTCTAGGCGATCGAGACACTGCAATATTTCTCGACAAGTATGCAAAACTTCTTGACCTGCTTGTGTCAGGTAAACACGCTTACCCACTTGTTCAAATAAAGGCATACCAATAGCCTGTGCAAGATGCTTAACCTGCATTGAGACTGTTGGTTGAGTGACAAATAACTCTTCAGCAGCACGAGTGAAACTACAGTGTCTAGCTGCTGCTTCAAATACCTGTAACTGATCGAGAGTAATAGATTTTGAGAGGCTATCCTTTTGTCTAATTTCTGCCAGAGAACTTTTCATAGAACAGTGTGAGCGTTGTCTGAATAAAAAAATAAAAAAAATTAGCAAGACAAAATGTTGCTTAATTTTTGTTTAGTTTTAATATACATTACTTTAACAACGTTAAGGTTGTTTAAGTAAAAATCTCCTGAACTTAGTCCTATAAGCAACAATTAACAATCAACAATCACCAATCAACAAGCCTTGAAGTAGAAGCAGTAAAGCAAGCAGGCAAGTTATAATTTTTGTGCGGACGAACGTAACAAAAATTTATGAGCAACCCCCTTGTACAAGCTTTTTTTGTCGGTAGAGCAGTCGCTGAAGTCATGACAGAAAGCCTGGAAAACGCTTTCACTGATGCTTTGAGCGAAGTAGGCAAATTAGATGCGGAACTGAGAGAAAATTTGCGTCAGTTCACAGATGAAGTGATAGAGCGAGCTAATCGAGCAGCTGATGCTGCTGGTACAGGTGAAAGCACCACAGGATTTAGTAATACAGGTACTAATTCCATTGATTTACAAGCCATGATAGATGAACTGCGGGCAGAAATTGCCTTTTTGCGAACAGAGTTACAACGTTATCGCAGCAGCAGAAGTAGTTAGTAGGGGCGTAGACGCGTTACTCTTACGGGTAGACACGGAGTGGCTACTGACCAGAAATCGCTAACGCGCCTACCGTAGGTAGCCGCAAGGTAGAGTACGCCCGTACAGTGGTTATTAGTTTTTTGTTTAGAAAAATCAACTAGTGACCAACTAGCAATGACTTATGACTATTGACGATTGGCTTTTCACAATTAAAAGTGTCGTTTTTTACTACTGACTTAGTTCAAAACCAGCGGTAAGCAAAGCATATGGAAAAGGGTTATACAGATAAGGCATACCGTTGGAATCGCGAAAACTACTCGAGTAGACGGCGGTTTGTGGACATTTGGTCATTTGTGTTGACCTTACTGTTCAGACTTTGGCTTTACAACAAATCTTGGAGTTATGCAGGTGGAGTTACGGAAGTCAAGCAAGCTGCTAGACGCAAAGTTTTAGCAGTCTGGATTCGTAACACTCTGCTGGATTTAGGACCGACTTTTATTAAGGTTGGGCAGCTTTTTTCTACGCGCGCGGATATATTTCCGAGTGAATATGTAGAAGAATTGTCAAAGTTACAAGATAAAGTACCTGCTTTTAGCTACCAACAAGTAGAAACGATTATTGAGCAAGAGTTGGGTAAGAATATTCCAGAACTCTTTGCTAGTTTTGAACCCATTCCTCTAGCTGCGGCGAGCTTGGGACAGGTACACAAAGCTGTTTTACGCTCAGGTGAAGCTGTTGTTGTGAAAGTACAACGTCCAGGATTAAAAAAGTTATTTGAAATTGATTTAAGAATTCTTAAAGGTATAGCTCGCTACTTCCAAAGTCATCCAAAATGGGGACGAGGGCGGGATTGGATCGGAATTTATGAAGAGTGTTGTCGGATTCTTTGGGAAGAGATTGATTATCTGAGCGAAGGACGCAATGCTGATACTTTTCGTCGCAATTTTCGCACTTACGCATGGGTGAAAGTACCACGTGTTTACTGGCGCTATACTTCCTCGCGAGTTTTGAGTTTAGAGTACGCTCCTGGGATAAAAATTAGTCAGTACGAAGCTATAGAAGCTGCGGGTTTAGATCGCAAGCAAATTGCTCGTCAAGGCGCTCAAGCCTATCTACTTCAGCTACTTGATAATGGTTTCTTTCATGCTGATCCACACCCTGGCAATATTGCTGTTAGTCCTGATGGAGCTTTAATTTTCTACGATTTCGGTATGATGGGACGCATCAAGTCCAACGTACGAGAAGGATTGATGGAAACACTATTTGGTATTGCTTCCAAAGATGGCGATCGCGTTGTGCAGTCTTTGGTCAATTTGGGCGCGTTAGCACCCGTAGAAGATATGGGGCCTGTACGACGTTCAGTCCAGTATATGCTGGATAATTTCATGGACAAGCCTTTTGAAAATCAGTCTGTAGCAGCAATCAGTGACGATTTGTATGAGATAGCCTATGATCAGCCTTTTAGATTTCCAGCTACATTTACATTTGTAATGCGCGCCTTCTCTACTTTAGAGGGCGTAGGCAAAGGTTTAGACCCAGAATTTAATTTTATGGAAGTTGCCCAACCATATGCAATGCAGCTTATGACAAATATGAATGGTTCTGACGGCAATAGCTTTTTAAATGAATTAAGTCGGCAAGCTGCCCAAGTAAGTAGTACAGCGCTTGGACTCCCTCGTAGACTGGAAGATACGCTAGAAAAACTAGAGCGTGGAGATGTACGCTTTCGTGTCCGATCTATAGAAACAGAGCGTCTACTACGTCGGCAAAGCAATATTCAACTTGGCATAGCCTACGCATTAATCATAAGTGCTTTTACACTTTCAGCGACAATTCTATTTGTAAACAATTATTTTTGGCAGGCTCTTTTTATTGGTTTGATCGCAACCGCAGTATTATGGTTGCTAATTAGACTGCTAATGCGTCTTGACCGCTATGACCGTATGTATTAATTTTTGCAGAAAAAATATATGAAACTTCGTTTTACCGGGATTAGTGATCCGGGACTTATTCGTTCTAATAATCAAGATGCTTACTATATTGACCCAGAAGGGCGCTTTTTCATAGTTGCTGATGGTATGGGTGGTCATGCAGGAGGTGAACAAGCAAGTCAAATTGCTGCTCAAGCAGTGAAAAAATATTTGCTTGACCATTGGGATTCTTCTAAAACCTCAGCACAGTTGTTAGAAGATGCTCTATGGCAGGCAAATCAAGCTATCTTACAGGATCAACAGAATCATCCAGAACGATCTGACATGGGAACAACGGCTGTAGTGGTGATTTTCCGTAATGGAGAACCCCCTTGGTCTGCTCATGTTGGTGACTCTAGACTATATCGTTTCCGAGATGCACAATTGCAACAAATCACTGAAGATCACACTTGGATAGCACGTGCCATCAAAATAGGCGATATTACACCAGAGGAAGCGCGGACTCATCCTTTCCGTCACGTTTTGTCTCGCTGTTTAGGGCGTGAAGACCTACATCAGATTGATGTGCGACAACTGGATGTTAAGTCAGGCGATCGCTTGCTATTATGCAGCGATGGACTCACAGAAGAACTCGCTAATGAGAATATCGCTTCCTATCTTCAAGAAAGTCTGTTTGTGGAAAAAGCTGCGATCGCTCTAGTTGAAGCAGCCAAAAAAGAAGGTGGACACGATAATATCACTATTGTCATCGTTGCTTTTGAATGATTTGGGGAAAGGGGGTCGGGGAACGGGAAAAGATAAGAAATATTCACCCCCTTGTCCTCCTTGTCCCCTTCTTCTCAATGCGTGAATTTTGAATTTTGTAGACGCGTAGCGACTACCGCAGGTATTTTTAATTGTTTTGTCCCTGATCCCCAATCCCCGATCCCCTATTTAGTAAATATACTTATCATTTTGTTCAGCCTGAGCATTTTTCTCATTTACAACTTGATACATATAAATTTAACCTCTGAAGAAACTTACCTACAGAGGCTTAATTTTTATTATTTAGTTAATTGACACCTTGCGCTTTATAGGGTATGGCGAATATAATTCTCTTTTACACCCCTTATTTATCCATTTCCAAAAGTAAAAGAGAATTTCGTCCACCAGAGCGTTTCTGGAAAGCCTTCTTTTTACCGGAATTAGCTTCGGTAGACTTGAGGTTTATATCAGTAGGATGAAAATTAAAGATTTAAGTTAGTCAAAAAATCCCCATAAAAGAATATGGGCAAACCACCAAACACTTGTTATCTTTCTTAATATAGATAGACAAACAAGTGCAAGGCATAACAGACTAGCTTAACTGACTCTTCGGAGCCTTTGTCATTGACCGAACTTTGTACTTATTTTTCAGGAGCCAATTATGGATAAGCCTATTGAGTTGAGTTTAGAACAGCAATTTAGCATCCGCTCTTTTGCTACTCAAGTCCAAAACATGAGCCATGACCAAGCTAAAGACTTTTTAGTCAAGCTTTACGAACAAATGGTTGTAAGGGAGGCAACTTACAAAGAATTGCTCAAACATCAGTGGGGGTTAGATTCAGGTTCTAGCTGGGCAGCATAGAATCCTGAGTCGCGGTAGGCGACCTCCTTCTCTTGCTAGGTTCCACCAAGTGAAAAGAGCTGGGGATGTCGGGGCGTCAACTTTGATGAAAAATTTTAACTTGGAAAGTGTAACAACTACAAAAACTAAGTAATTAAACCAAACTTCTATATGGCTCAACTCCAACTATGGAAATTACTAACCTATAGACAAAACTTATACAAGGAGTTCTAAACTCGCTTTGTACAAAATTCTGTGTAACACCCGCCCGTAATCTTACAACAAACTGCTGATTTGTTAGCATATGTTGTTAGATTTTAATTCTTGATCACACCAATTGAATGTTTTTAAAAGTCAACTGGGTCTGTATACTAGTGAAAATTTCCTCGAAAGAAATATTTTATTAATCTCTAGACATATGACTGCTTCACAGTACTAAATGCACAGAGATAATCACAATACAGTCCCTAACCAACTTATTTTTTTTAATTTATATCTTTATTATTTATATTTCTTATAAGCGTATTTTGCAACTCCTAAACAATTTTCCTTAACAATAATTAATATTGCCTCGCTTTATACAGCAAGTAGATAGATACAAGTCAATTCGTTGCAGTTTCTTCTTTCTGTTCAAATTAGCCTGACAGATCGAAGGTCAAATCTGTATCAATAGCTTGTAATTTTGTTACGATTTGGGGTTTTATCTTTTCGTACTCTAACTTAAGTAAATTTTTACTAAGTTGAGGATCATTGAATGATGTTAATGACTTGCTCATTGTTAGCCACTGTTGGAGCCTTTGACGTTGAGCAGAAGCAATAGTCGAGATTATGATGTGAGCGCAATGATTTGGTGCTTCTATTGTAAATATGAGTAGACGATAGTAACCGTTTTGTGCTAGCAAGCGAATGGTTTCTTGAGCAACGTTTGTTTTGAGATCAACGTAACAAGGTAGCCATTTAGAACCATGTTTGTGGTTATAGAGAACAGTAATCCACAACAGCATAGGGTGAGGAGAAGGGATAAAAAGAAACTGGTTATAACGATTACAAACTAAACGCTTGTGAATTTCTGCTTGCGGTAGCATTACCCATAAAGCAGGTTTAAATTCTCCATTTAAATGGATAGACTGAGGAAAAACGATATTGGCAATGGGTTTATTTTCAGGCCAGGAAGCTTGTTGTGCAATTTCATTACTTAATGGAGATACACACGAATTATTACCAAGCTTGTGAGCAACACCAGCTTTTACAGATTGAGGATTGATAATAGCAGGTAAATTAGTGCTTTTTTCTTGAGTGCGCGTAAAATCAAGCTGTTCAAGAGAAGTTAAAACTTTGAGAATTTCACCGATATTTTGAGGGCGATCGCTTGGTGATTTAGCTAAACAACTCATCACCAAATTTTCTAATTGCTCTGGTAATTTTAATGTCGGCGCAACTTCAGCAAAAGTTCGTGGTGCTTGAGTTTGATGTGCTTTGTACCATGCTCCAAAAGAATGGGTTGGCGCCATTAAAGGCATTTTTCCTGTGAGCATTTCAAACATCATTACACCCAAACTATAAATATCAGAGCGGTTGTCTAGATTTTTACCCTCCATTTGCTCAGGTGAAGAATAAGCTAGTGTCCCCAAATAGTAGTTTGTACTCTTGCTATCTGCCTGTAATAATTTAGCAATACCAAAATCTAAGATCTTAGCTAATTCTCCAAAACTGGCGTCTTGAACGACTAATATATTGCTGGGCTTAATATCACGATGGATAATTGGGTAGATTTTGCCATCAACTGGAATACCACTATGAGCGCACTGTAACCCTAAACTAATTTGACGTGCCAAGCTCAAGAATCTTGGTAAAGAACAGACTTGCTTATGAATGACATGGTTTAGACTTTTACCTTGTAAATGTTCCATCACGTAGAACGGAGTATCATGCTCGTCTACGCCGTAGTCCATCACCCGAACAATATGAATACTTTTTTGTCCCAATAAAGCACAGGTTTTTGCTTCTCGTTCAAAACGTTGCTGCAATCGCATTTTTTTATTTTGAACTGACAAAGCCAGAAACTTCACAGCAACAGGTACACCCCCCAAAAGAACATCCTTTGCGCCATAAACCCGACCCATTGCTCCGCTTCCGATTAACTCTTTAAGCTCATAGCGGTTGCTGAGTAAACGACCAATTTTGGGGTCTGACATACAAAATTTGACTCCAATATTCAAAAGTAGGGAAATATTAAAGATGGATAAAGGTTAAGAGGGAAAGGATAGATTTTTACTTCGTTTTATATTTCTAGTTTGCCCACTTTTGACTCAGTTCATTAACTCTAACAATCGACTCTTGACCCGACCCTTGAGTATTGACTATTGAGTAAAATTTATTTCTCCTAGCAATACTCGTTGACTTGCTCCGGTGACGGTTGGTAAGTTACCAGGGAAGTCTAATTGTCGCCAGTAGGCTAAGACAGCAAAGGCGATCGCTTCTTTGAAATCTGCACTGAATCCCACTTCATCTGTGGTTAGAACTGGTATTGTTTCTAAAAGCTGCTGTAAGCGATTTTTTAAATAGAGATTGCGACTACCACCACCGCACAAGAAGACTTTTTGTGGCATTTCAGGCAAAAAAGTGCGGTAATTGTGAACAATGGAAGCAGCAGTTAGTTCTGTGAGGGTTGCTAGTAAATCTGCTGAATTAAGCTCGTAGTATTCTGCATCTTTTATACAGTTTTGTAAATAATCAACACCAAATAATTCTCGACCTGTTGACTTTGGTGGTGGCAAATGAAAGTACTCTTGTTGTAGCCAATGTTCGACTAAGGCATGGCAAGGAGTACCACTAGCAGCCCAGGAGCCATTTTCATCATAGCTTTTCGTACCGTTTGTTAAATAGTTGACTGCCAAATCTAAGAGGCTATTTCCTGGACCTGTATCCCAACCACGAATCTTTTCTAACCAATTATCTTGCCGAGTAGGTAGATAAGTAAGATTACCAATGCCACCTATATTTTGGATACAACGTGCTTCTTGAGGATGACTGAATAAAGCTGCATCTACAGGTGGTACTAGGGGCGCACCTTGACCACCAGCAGCAATATCTGCTACACGGAAGTTACTCACAGTCGTCATACTTGTTAATTGAGCAATGACAGCACCGCGACCGAGTTGGAGAGTGTAACCAAGACTCCGACTGTGAGGAGGTCGATGGTAAACTGTTTGACCGTGAGAGCCAATTAAGGTAGCTGGTTGGCGATCGCTCTGAATATTTTGTGCAGCTTGAGCAAAAGCAATGGCGATCGCATCATCTAATTCTGCCAATTCTGCCATTGAGATGGCTTCACCAGCACAAACAGCCAAAATACTTTCTCTGAGTTCATCTTGGTAGGGATATGTTGCTGCGGCTACCAATTCTACTTGTAAATCAAAGCCTGTACCAGAAATATCTACTAAAGCAGCATCTATACCGTCTACAGATGTGCCACTGATTAAACCAATGACGTGAGTCATAAATATTATTAATAGTTAGTTGTTGGTGGTTGGTGGGTGGTTGGTTGTTGGTTGTTAACCATCTTCCTTCAGCGAACCCAGTTCTCCGAGATTTCTCATAGGATACCTTTACTTCACATCACAAACTAGCTTTTTAACCCACATTCCGCACTTCAAAATGTAGCGCAAGAGATTACATGGTGATTCCTGAGTAGAAGTAAATAATAATACACATAAATATTCAGTAAACCCGCATTTAGAAATAAACCTGTGTGACG
>JAESGT010000106.1_pt1 | contig 21336 bp, 18 predicted proteins | sample 9266261 | NCBI WGS metagenome assembly JAESGT01 (sample SAMN15741584, study PRJNA653494) | algae metagenome | isolation source: Pelatocladus maniniholoensis HA4357-MV3 and co-occurring heterotrophs from... | place: USA: Maniniholo cave near Haena, Hawaii | collected 2009-07-28 | reverse complement strand
TTTGAGGAAAGTTGACCCTTGGAGTTATATTGCGATGCTTCTTACCCAGGCTCGTAGGGGTATAAAACATCCTCCTCTTCCTGTTACCTCTTAATCACTTTTCCCTGGGGGAGAGTGAAAAACTACGCTGGGCGGCGTTGGCAAAGGCGAGACTCGACAAGAATTTGGTCTAGAATATATTTGAATGCTACGGTTTGTAACACATTCAATGGCTTTGAAGGAGACATTTTATGTTCAACTGGGGATTTGATAACGCTCGTAAAGTCGAAGAACTTAAGCAGCAAGTTGAAAAACTTCAGCAACAGGTAGAGACAAAATATCAAGAAAACTCGAATCTAAAGAGACAGGTAGAGACAAGAGATCAAGAAAACTCAATCTTAAAGAGGGATTTAGAGTCGCAAACGAAGCAAAATGATCAGCTTCGCGAGCAGTTTACTGAATATGTCAGGATGCAGGAGTTTAAGAACACTGTTCATGGAGCAAGCGATTTTATCAAAGATTTATTTAGATAGTTCGATTTGATGACCAGTAAAGCGCATTTAACCAGTTTTGCTGGTCATTTGAGGGTTTACTCGAATTGGTTTACATATGAGTCACAGATTTGACGAGATCAGCTGAAATGTCAAACTTACTTGAAAGAATTACAGTTAATCCGAAGCAATGCGGTGGTCGTCCTTGCATTAGAGGTATGCGAATACGAGTCTCGGATGTACTGGATCTGTTTTCTGCGGGTTTAGATGCTGAACAGATTCTGGAAGAGATGCCTGATCTTGAGATGGATGATCTAAGGGCAGCACTTGCATACGCTTCGCGGAAATTAAATCATCCAATACTAGTAGCATGACAATTTGGATTGATGCCCATCTTTCACCAGCAATTGCTACGTGGATTAGTGACACCTTCGGGATAGAAGCATTGTCGTTGCGAGATATTGGGCTACGAGACGCTGAAGATTCTGAAATCTTTGAACCCGGATTTCTCACAAGCGGTGCGATCGCTATTACCCAAATCTTTATCGAGTTTAGATTTTGAGCATTTTAGACGCTGCACCAATCATAACAGTATGTGAAAGAGGTATTTTATCTCAATTCTAAGTTTCATAAGCGTTTTGGGCTAGTCGTTTAAATCTTTGTGAGAAATCCGGGTGAAGCAGCAAAGGTTCAAGAAATCATTTTTATGACCAAAGACAGTGATTTCGTTGATCTTGTTGAGCGTCTTGGATCACCGCCAAAAATCATTTGGTTGACATGTGGCAACACATCAAATGCAAAACTGCGAGAAATTTTAAGTGCAACTTTGCTCAAAGCTTTAGAGCTTTTAAATACAGGTGAGAGTTTGGTTGAAATCAGTGGGGATTAGCGCGGTACATTTTAAATCTAAATCTTGTTTTAATGCTCAAGAGTTAGTATGTGTATACCACAAAAATAAGAAAAAATTACTAAAATTTAAGAAATGTCTAAAAAATAGACAAACTCTTATAAAAGAAGTTAATAAGCACAAATCTACTTGCGACTGTAGTTAGCAGTGGTATCATTCGGGTATTACAAAAAGTAAAGGGCAATTTTATTATGACCAAAGCACCTATTGCTCCCGTGGTGCTAGTCATTTTAGACGGATGGGGCTACTGCGACCAGACAAAAGGAAATGCTATTGCTGTCGCTAAAACTCCGGTAATGGACAGCTTATGGGTAGCATATCCCCATACCCTTATCCGCACATCAGGAAAAGCGGTAGGCTTGCCAGAAGGTCAAATGGGCAATTCTGAAGTTGGTCATTTGAACATTGGCGCTGGTAGGGTTGTACCCCAAGAGTTGGTACGCATTTCTGATGCGGTAGAAGACGGTTCCATCCTCAAAAACTCAGCACTTGTCAGCATTTGTCAAGAAGTCCGCAGTCGCAATGGTAAATTGCACATGATCGGGCTTTGTTCTGAAGGTGGCGTACATTCACACATTAGTCATCTGTTTGGACTACTTGATTTAGCAAAAAGTCAGGAAATATCAGAGATTTGCATACATGCGATTACAGATGGCCGTGATACCACCCCCACAGACGGTGTCAGCTCAATCGCGCTGATTCAAGACTACATCGACCGAATTGGAGTAGGACGCATAGTCACTCTCAGTGGTCGCTATTATGCCATGGATCGCGATCGCCGTTGGGATCGGGTTCAACGCGCCTACGATGTGGTCACACAAAATAGTTCTGGGAATGGACACTCTGCGCTGGAAGTTCTGCAAGCATCCTATGCAGAGGGTGTAACAGACGAGTTTATAGTCCCAGTGAGAATAGCCCCTGGAGCCATAGAACCAGGAGATGGGGTCATATTTTTCAACTTCCGTCCAGATCGTGCTAGACAACTCACCCAAGCTTTCGTTAGTCCAGAATTTAACAGTTTTGAAAGAAAGCTGATTACACCACTGTCCTTTGCCACCTTTACACAGTACGACCCAGAATTGTCAGTAAAGGTTGCCTTTGAACCGCAAAATTTGAGTAATATTCTTGGAGAAGTTATTTCTCAGCATGATCTCAAACAGTTTCGCACCGCCGAAACTGAAAAATATGCCCACGTTACCTACTTTTTCAATGGTGGATTAGAAGACCCCTTTCCAGGAGAAGACAGGGAACTGGTTAATAGCCCAATGGTTGCCACCTACGACAAAGCACCGAAGATGTCAGCCGCAGCAGTTACAGATGTGGCAGTAGCAGCTATTGAAAAAGGTATTTACTCGTTAATTGTAATTAATTATGCTAACCCAGACATGGTGGGACACACTGGTCAGATCCCAGCTACAGTAGAAGCAATTGAAGCTGTAGATAACTGTTTGGCTCGACTATTGACAAGCATAAGCAAAGCTGGAGGTACAGCAATGATTACTGCTGATCACGGCAACGCCGAACACATGATAGATGAAAATGGCAACCCCTGGACAGCTCATACTACCAATCCAGTTCCTCTGATTCTATTGGAAGGAGAACAGGCGAAAATTCCCGGTCATGGCGGCAATGTGAGCTTGCGTAACGATGGTAAACTAGCCGACATCGCTCCCACAATTTTGCAAATTTTACAGCTGCCTCAACCAGCAGAAATGACTGGGCGATCGCTTGTCCAACCCACAGAGTACGATGTAGAACTTTCTCGTAAACCTGTGCAAGTGGGGCAGTAAAAAGTTGATAATGGTGAATTATGAACTACTTCATAATTCATAATTCACAAACAAATTGCTACTATGACCCTTTCTAACGTTATACAAGGTATCTGGGTTTTTTCTGCTGTTGCTTTGACTGTCCTAGTATTGTTACATAGCCCCAAAGGTGATGGTATTGGAGCCATTGGCGGACAAGCCCAATTATTTAGCAGCACTAAAAGTGCAGAAAAAACATTAAACCAAGTAACATGGGCATTGACAGTCATTTTTCTTGGATTATCTGTGGTTTTGAGCGCCGGTTGGCTCCCTAAATAAGGATGGGAAGTGTGAGGAGTGACGAAGAATACAAGGGAGACAAGAGGAATAGAGGGACAACTAATCAGTTATTAGTTATCAGTTATCAAATAAAACTGATAACTAATAACTGATTTATCCCCAATCCCTAATCCCCATTACCCCTACCTTCTCCTTATCCCCAGAGGGAACCCTACCTTCTCCTTATCCCCAGAGGGAACCCTACCTTCCCCTTATCCCCAGAGGGGACCCCTACCTTCCCCAATCCCCAATCTCCAACATCTCAAAAAGTTTTATTTTGCAGCGTTTACTGATATTTACAGGATTGTTTATTAGTACAGGACTGCTCGTGATCTTAACTAACGTGCAGTCCTTTGCCATTTTCCCCACTTCTCACACTCCAAGCACCCCCACCTCCCTACCTCTCCCACAACTCCATCCCCTACCGCCCACACTGGCGCAGTGGCAAGATCAGACAAATAGTGGTGACTACTTTTCTCAAGTTGCACCAACACAAGTCGGTTATTTAATTTGGTCACAGTTTCCCGTTAAGGTTTACATAGAAACACCTCAAGCAATAGATGCTAAACAAGCCCAAGCATGGGTTCAGAATGTCTTGCAGGCTGTACAAGAGTGGAATACTTATTTACCTTTACAAATAATCGAAAACCAGAAATTAGCCGATATTACGATTATCAGGAAAAACCCACCACTCCAAAAATTACCCAATAGCAAGATTCCCCGTGCGCGTTCCGCCCAAACTACTTACAAGTTATATAAAAACCAAGCTATTTTATACCATAATTTTACGATTCTGCTCAGTCCGAGTCAAACAGGTATATATCTTATAGCTGCTGCTCGCCATGAACTAGGACATGCTTTGGGTATATGGGGACATAGCCAGGTACAAAGTGATGCATTATACTTTTCACAAGTTAGTAACCCTGCGCCTATTTCTGTAAGAGATGTGAATACACTGAAGCGGGTTTATGAACAGCCCACAAGTTTAGGGTGGGCTTCACACAAGGGTAAACGAAACTTACTACGTGAGTTGGGACCCCCCGGATAAATCCGGGGGGTAGTTCAGAAGTAAGTTATGGCTTCGCTATCACGCACCCTACTTAAGATTTACTTTCAAAATCAAACTATATTTGTCTAAAGCTGCTAAGGAAACATCAGGAAGATGATTGAGCATTTCATTCCATGTGCTGCAAGTCTGTAGTGCTTCCACAACTACTGAAAGAGGTTCAGAGAAAATATTTTCAAATTCTACTTCACCTGAAAGTTTATTTTTATAAGCTAACTGTTCTTGTGGAGGAATAAATTGAGCATTAATATCTGGGCGATTTCCTCTAGCATCAACACGATACCAACCTATTTTCGGTAGATATATTGCATTGAAACCATGCAAGCTATAGGGTTCGCCATTATCATGGATGCTTAGTCTCTGATAGCACAACCCTACTGGAATACCATTTGCTCTGAGTAACGCAGCTAGCAAATGACTCTTTGCATAGCAATAACCTGTTTTGTATTTGAGTACGTCTGAAGCTTTACAAGTTACAGGATTCATTTGATAGTCACAACTATGATAAATTTCATCCCGTACCCACTCGAAACAAGCTTTAGCGATCGCCTCTGGTGTTTGATGTTTTGATGCAAAGGTTTTCGCTAATTCCAAAACTGTAGAATGTTGCCAGTCAATAATTTCGGTTGCTTCTAGATATTCTTTCATATAGTTAATTTATCAAGTTAAGACCAGCCCTTTCAATGTGTAAATCTCGAAACTGAAAATTTCTTGGTGTCTTAGTGTCTTGGTGTTTCAATAATTATTTTTTCACCACATAGACGCACTAGTCGCAATACGGTTCGGATAAGACCAAAAACATTGTGTAGAGACCGTAAATTTACGGTCTCTACATAACTTTGGGCAAAATAGCTGCTGGGAAAAGGGTGACTATCCGTTCGCTCTTAACTGGAAAGCTATTTTCGCTCATCCCCTTTTCCTGTCTTTAATATCGGAAAATAGCTGCTGCTGGTATACCATTTGGTAATTCTTCTGGATCAACAGTGTAAACCGCCCCACCATTTAGCAACGTGTGAACAGCAGCAAAATCCAACATGTCTTGATCATCTGGTTGTGCTTCTGAGTGCAAATCTACAGCCATTGTTTCAGGATCGAAGTCACCCCATACTTGTTGAGCTACAGGTACTAATAAATAGTCTACTCTTTTGTAATATGCAGCAAGGATAATTTCTTTGAGATCGCTAGAAGTTCTACCAGTTCCTTCACCAGTAATTTGTTGGTAGAGTTCTGTAATGGCTTGGGGTGTTTGAACATATGTAGGTTCCACAATTGTCCAAGCCTGTTCATGTAGTTCTTCTGGCTTGACAATATCTACATTAGCAGCAATACCTTCTTCTACAACAAGATTGTGGTAAGTATTAGCTTCTTTGTAAATTGGAAAGAGATATTCAACTCCTGCTAAAACTAAAGGTGCTTTTGCATCCCTTAGTCTTTCGTGTAATGCTTCATTGATAAGATAAAAGAACTGGAGGATATCTTTCTGATGCTGGTCGCGATCGCGACTTCCTTGACCATGAAATTGACCAGGTTGTGAAGAAGGATTGCTCGTTGAACCCTTAGATGTTCCTATTCTGAACTGACCTGTTTTGGCAGTTTCATCATAATTTAAAGCTTCTTCCAGATTTTTGGGCAGATTTTCTACTTCTAGCTCATTAATAGTGTAATGTGTTCCCTCAAAGAACCTAATATTGTCTTGACTTAAAGCCAAGACGAAAAAGCGCCCATCATTATTAATTAGGTGTAATAGAGGTTTGAGGTGGAATTGATTGCTAACAACTACTAATTCCTCAAACTCTATCGGTAGTTGATAATAGCGAAAAATATTTGGTGAGACGAAAATTGCCAAGCAATGATCTTGTTGTTGCCAAAACTCATTTGTATCTAATTCTTTAGCTGGCTGGAGAAAATCTACTGCATCAGTGTGACGCATTTCCATTTTATCTAGACGTTCTTCTGCTTCACGAATCAAATTTTTGAAGCGAATTGGGTTTTGTCGAATTTCTGCACCAGCCTTTTGCATTGGTATGTATAGAGAAACACAAGGAGCTTGTGTACTTTCTACTAAGCTTTTTAGTTCTTGAATGGATAATGAGTTCATATTTTTAATTCCTATCTCTCAATTAGAACTGATACCAATTTCAAAAATGATTGCGACACATGGATTCATGCAATCTGAATGCAGAAAACAATTTTCTATCCAAAATCTACAATCCAAATGGTATGAGTTCCCTATATTCATTTCAATTAATTTATGTAATAACTACATCTTTCTTTTGATGAAAAAATACCTACCTTAATCCCTCTCTTAAGACAGAGGAAAAAGGTAGGTACAAAAATGAATGGGTTATGTTAGTTATTATTTATTGTTTTAAATCACCATCTACATATGAAATTCTAAATCGCGATATTTATCCGTAGGGTCTATTGAAAATCGTGTAAGTTAACCAGCATTATGACTATTAGAATTAATACTTGTTGACTGAATACCTATACTTTTGCTGTTTCGGCTCACAAAACCTAAAGTTACTCGTTTCATTAGCCAATGTAATCCCACAAGTATAGCAAAAGTAACAGCAATTATCACTAAAGGCTGTTTACCCAAAGTTTCTTCTATACCTCTAGTTAACAAAGCATCCGGTTGAGTGATAAAATCCCAACTGTTAAAACGCAAGAATCGACCCCAATAAATACCAACAGCACATAAAGCATGAGTGATCATTTCCATCCAGACAATCCATTGACTTTTGCCAATACGGTGCAGATAGTATCCCACATTAATTAAAGAGATAACATAGGCTTCAAAACCAGCCATGATGACTAGGAAATACACAGGAATTAGCACCAAAGTAATAATCCACACAGATTGAATAGTGCGGATATCGTCGATGAGGTGAATAATATCAGTTAACAAATAGGGTGCATTTGGTAAAAAAGCGTAGAAGACCAAAAATCCTAACCACCAAACCCAAGAACGTCCACGTTTGATGCGAAACAGCCAAACACTCAAAGCTAAAGGTATAAACGCCAGAAATAAATTCCAAGTCATCCAACGCATATTGATTTGCAAGACCTTTATAACTCTGGACACCAATTCAATCAGTTCCGCTTTCATCGCTGCTTCCTCACAGGATTATGTAAGTGATTATGTATTTTCTGGATATGAACTTAGTTACTTGACTGGTATATCAATCTTCTAGTATAACCACAACCAAAAAATAGGCTACTACCTGAGAATAGAATTATTGTTATGTTTGTGACTGTAGTTATAGATTTCACTATGACTAAGTGATTTTCCCGAAAGGAAACATGATTTTATTTATGACAGATTAATGATAATTAACTAATAATAAATTTTTTTCTATGGATTTTATTGTTGCGGAAGTAACATTGCCAGCATTATTTAGACAATCTAGTAAAATCTTGTTAGCGTTCCAATATTCCTGTAATTGTTGTAAGTCATTTTCATCAAACTGCCAATCATGAGCTATTTGGCGATCGCAAATAATTAAATTTCTTAGTTTACTAGTCCATGTTTCCCCATTTTCTTGCCACCATCCTTTCAAACTTATTCTACTTTCTTGAGGTGATGGAAGTTCTTCGTATAGATTTTGCAATGACTGTTGTAGCGTAGGATAATCTTGTAGTAAGTACTGTAAGTCAAGAGCAAGTGCGATCGCAGATAAGCGTTGACAGAAAATGTAACTAGTCATCCTTAAGCTAACAGTCAACGCATGTATTAATGCCATATCTAAAGCTAAATCAATCGCTAATTTCCCTGCTAATCTACTATCTAGAGATAAAGCCAAACTCTGATTATAAGCAAGAGAATAATCTGGAGGCAGAGCCAGGGTAAAATAAAAAGCGCGCACACTAGCCGGATAATAAGATAACTTCATATTAGAAGTTTTTTCACCTAACCAAATCATAAATTTTTGCAATTTATGATTTGAAATCACAAAATTATCTATTTGTTGTTTTATTAATAATAAGAAATCATCCGCAGGCTGCATCATTTCCGCAGCTAGTAAAAAAACTTCTCGCCAACGTTTTTCTCCAATATTGGTGACAAATTGTTGCAGATTTTGGGAATTTTCAACAGCAACTATTTCTCTTGCAGTTAAATATTCTTGAAATGTTAAATGCGAAAAAGAATAAATACTCCGTCCTTGTTCGATGAATAAACCGTGTTGTGCTTCAATAGCTTGCAATGTAGTAGTACTATTAAGTTCCAACACTTCTAAATCTGTGGGTGCATTAGGAAGATGGCGTAGATAGTCGGCGATCAATAATTGGATTTTAGTTTTTGGAAAAAAGTAATCTCCTTGAGTAAAGGTAGTTGCTGCTACACGACAAAGTAACTTAATTTTATGTAGTAACGATAAATTGCGATAAACTTCATCTCTTTTAATTCCTCTGGCTTCGTCCCAACGCACTAACAACAATTCTAATGCTTGCTTATAAAGTTCTGAGCGTAAGGTTGGAAAATCGCCTAAAAACTGAAATACCAAGCAAGTAAGGTTTAGTAAAATTGGCGTTGTTGCTAACTCTAAAATTTGCTGATTTTCTGGTAGTTCTAATTTTTGCATAAATTCAGAAGCCTTAGCTTTTCCCTCCCAAAGAGAATTTTTCAGCATAGCTACAAACCATTTATCTGCAAAGTTTGCGATTTGTGATTTACTAAAATCAGCAATTTCAACTTCAGTAAAACCCTTAAATTGATATTGCTGACCAACAAGGCGACAAGTAATAACTATTGTATTTTTATAAAACTTTTCAGAAAAATTGCAGATTTCTCTAATAACTTTTTCACTTTCTGCATCTGTTAATTCATCTAAAGCATCTAGTAAAATTAATGCTTTTCCCTGAGAAAATATTGACATCATATCAGATTCCGAAATGCCGTAGTCATTAAATTCTTGACAAATATATTTTGATAAAATAAGTTGCTCCCTGTCACAATTATTTTCAGCTATTTTTTTTAAACTAATAAAAATAGGTAGATAATTTGATTTAAACTTACCTTGATTGCAATTAACTGCTATTGATTGTAGAAAGCTGGTTTTACCTGATCCTGTTTTACCAAGCACCATCAATTTAGAGTAGTTGGTAACTGCTTCTAAAGCAGGAATTCTTTGTTGATTAAAATTACCTAAATTAAAACGGTCAAAATTATTGGAATCTAGCCGTTGTAATTCAGTCATTTCCAGCCATCTTTTACTGGTGATTTCCTCAAAAATATCGACTTCTACATAAAGATCATCTAAACCTATGGGTCTAGCAATATCCAAAAGATGAAGAGTTCCACATTGGGCTTGAATTTTTTCGTAGTGAGCAAAGCGTGCTTTTTGCACTAGGGTGTCAATATCTGAAGTATTTTCCATGATTGTTTCCAAAGACATTGATTTATCAGGAGACTGTTGAGTAATTTATTGTGGCTCTAATCCAAAACTAAACAAATCTCATTAAAAACCTGACGTTACACTCTTTTTTTGCTCACAATTTAAGCTCATGAAGAGGTAGATAAAAACTTTTGAAATTCACCTGCTGCTACAGGACGGCTAAACAAAAAACCTTGCATAGCATCACAGTTATATTTTTGTAAAAATTCCAGTTCTGATTCAGTTTCTACACCTTCTGCAATTACCTGAAGATTCAGATTGTGACCCATTTGAATCAATGCTGTTGTAATAGCTGCTTTTTGTGGGTCATTCACAATATTGTGAATAAAGTAACGGTCAATTTTCAACTTATTGATAGGTAATTTTTTTAAATACATTAAAGAAGAGTAGCCTGTACCAAAATCATCAATTGCAATTTTTATACCCAAGGAACGTAATTCATTCATTGTAGCGATCGCAGTATTGATATCCTGCATAATCAAACTTTCAGTAAGTTCTAATTCTAGGCAATGTGGCTCCAAATTACTAGATGCTAAAAATTTCACAATTTTCTTATTCAAGTCTGGTTGAGCAAATTGACGGGCTGAAAAATTAACAGCAATACACAATGGAGAATAACCTGCATTCTGCCAAGCTTTATTTTGTTGGCAAACACTTTGTAAAACCCATTCACCAATCGGAATAATTAAACCTGTAGACTCTGCTAAGGGAATCAATTCAGAAGTCGCAACTATTCCCAATTCTGGACTTTGCCATCTCAGTAAAGCTTCTGCGCCAATGATTTTTCCAGAATTAATATCTATTTGTGGTTGATATTCAACATAAAATTGCCGAAATTTTTCTTCCTCAATGGCTCCTTGTAAAATATTTTTGACAGCCAACATTTCAGAATTAAAAGCCTGAAGTTGTGAGCTAGCAGAAAAATATTGTTTTAAGGTAGCTTGTTTTTGTAAACGCCCATCAATTGCACTCAATAATTCAGCACGAGTAAATGGTTTTGTCAGATAGTCATCTGCACCCAATTCCATACCTTGACGAAAGTCAGTTTTAGTTGATTTTGCCGTGAGAAAAATAAATGGAGTTGTTGCTGTTAGAGGTTCTTGGCGTAAATTGATTAGTACACCATAACCATCAATTTCTGGCATCATCAAATCACACAAAATTAGATCAGGAACCTCAGTCAAAGCTAACTTTATTCCTACTTGACCATTCGCAGCACCAATAGTTTCAAAATCTTCTGCTTCTAGCAATTCGATAATATTTTCTCGGACAGAGTATTCATCTTCAATCACTAAAATTTTTGTCATGATTATATTTGTTGATGATTAGTTGTTATTTGTGATTTGTGGGAAAAAACTAATAATTATCTAATGGTAAAATAATAGTAAAAGTTGTTCCTACTCCCACTTTACTATCTACAAAAATTTTACCCTGATGTAAATCTATACATTTTTTTACAATTGATAGTCCCAAGCCAGTACCTGGGATATTGCCAACATTTGCAGCACGATGAAAAGAGTCAAACAAAAGGGGTAAATCTTCTTCTGGAATACCAATTCCTTGGTCTTTTATTTCAAATACAACTTGATTTTTTTGCTCAGTAAGAGTAAATTTGATGATGCCATCGTTGACAGAATATTTGATCGCATTCGTGAGTAAGTTTCTGAGAATGTGTCCTAGCAAATTTTTATCCACACGACAGTGCATGGATTCATATTCACAGTGAAAGGCGATCGCATTTTCCGTTTCATCTTCCGTGTCACCATCCTGTTGCAATTCTTGGATTAAATCACGGCAGTACTCAACCAAATCTAGTGATATTGGTTTAAAATCTAGTCTTCCCGCTTCTGCTTTACCAATTACCAACACATCATTTAACATGTCAGTCATATGTTTAACACTGGTTTGAATGCGGCGTATATGGGAGAGCCGTTTTTCTTCTGTCCATTTGTGATGATAATATTCGAGTAATTCTGAAGAAGAAAGGATGATAGTCAACGGTGTACGGAATTCATGGGAAGTTATGCTTATAAAGCGGGATTTGAGTTCGTTGAGTTCTTTTTCTTTCTGCAAAGCTGTTCTCAATTCCTGTTCCAACTGCTTGCTTTTGGTAATATCTACCCAAGAACCAACAATTTCTACTGAACTACCAGTATTATCCCGCACGAGTTTGGCTTGATCGTATACCCAGCGATAAGTGCCATCTTTGTGTAAAAAACGGTACTCACGAATGCATTCTCCCTGGTTCAAGAGGTTGGCCATTTCCGTAAAAACATAGGGTTTATCTTCAAGGTGGATGCGATCGCTCCAAAAGCTAGAATGTTCTAAAAATTCCCACGCTTCATAGTCAAGCATGGCAGTAACGTTGTCACTCATGAAGGTAATTTCATAATCACCATCAGATTTACAGGTATAAATCACGGCTGGAGTAGCAGACAGTAAATGTTGTAGCCGTTGTTGTGACATTAACAACGCCATTTCTGCTTGCTTGCGCTCAGTAATATCATTTTGAATGCCGACGTAGTGAGTACATTTACCATCAGCATCCAACACCGGAGAAATATTTAGCTCATTCCAAAATAAAGTACCATCCCGACGATAATTACGTAAGATTACGGTGCAATTTTTTGCTTGTTTAATGGCGTTTCTAATTTCTTGTATTTCTGGTTGATTGGTGTCAATTCCTTGTAAAAAACTACAGTTGCGGCCGATGACATCTTCTGGATAATAGCCAGTGATTTGCTCAAAAGCAGGATTAGCATAGATCATTGGCAAGTTTGGCAGTCTAGCATCAGAAATCACGATACCATTACTGCTAGCAGCGATCGCGCGATCGCGTAAGCGTAAACTCTGTTCTGTTCGCTTGCGTTCAGTAATATCTGTGGAAATACTACAAATGGCATAAGGGATATCACTGTCATCTTTTAACGTAAACTTGATCGATAGATAAGTATGTAACCCATTATCTTGAGGAATAATTTCTTCAACTTCTATTGCTGTTCCATTAATGAAAACATTGTGATTATTGACTGCAAAATTATCAGCAATATCGCGAGGAAAAATTTCGTATATGCTTCTGTCTTGAACCTGCTCTTGAGTGAGTTGAAATACCTTTTCATACTCACTATTAATAAGTAAATATCTGTTTTGAGTATCTAATACAGAAATAATCGCTGGAGAATTATCTAAAATTGCTTGTAGTCTTTTTTGAGTTTGCCGCAATTCCGATTCTGCCAGTTTGAGGTCATGAATATCTGTGTTGGTGGCGAACCAATTTAATATTTTTCCGTTCTGATCTCGCTGAGGTACAGCACGTGATAAATGCCAACGATATGTTTGATCGCTTACCCTCCGCCAGCGAAATTCTAATTCTAAAGATTCACCTGTAAAAATAGATTTTTGCCAAGCATCAAAAAATTTAGATAAATCTTCTGGATGTACCCAATTTTGCCACTTCCAATCCAATATTCCTTCTTGGTTACAACCCAAATAATTTTGTATGCGTTGGTTAATATACTCTACACTTCCATCTGATCGAGCAATCCATACTTGTTGGGGAATAGATTCTGCTAAGAAGCGAAAGCGTTCTTCACTTTTTTGTAAAGCTGCTTGAGTTTCAAGGCGATCGCTAATATCTTCAAAAGTTCCCAAAATACTAAATACATTACCTTCAGAATCATGCAGTGGTACTTTATTTGTTTCTATCCAAGTTTGTTTGCTATCTGCTATTTGTTGAGATTGTCGCAGTTGTTCTGTCGTGTCTGTTAATTGATTTAGAGAATAACAGACAATCTGTAATGACTGAGAAATTGTTTTTGAAGTAATTAATCCAACTAGCCGATTTTGCTGTTCAACTATTGGTAGTAAAGATAAATTATTTTGTCGAAAAAACAACAATAAATAAGCAATATTTTTGGCTTGACTATATTCAATGGTGATCACCGAAGTAACCATTACTTGTGAAATTTGGACTGTTTTAAAGTCAAAATCACAACAGACTAACCTAATTACATCTTGATTTGTAAAGCATCCCAGTAGCCGCATTTCATCTGTCACCAAGACACAATTAGTTTGCTGTTGATTCATTAGCGTTACAACATCAAATAATGATGTGTCTGGTGTAACAGTTAGAGGAGAAAAATCAATTACAGAATCTATCGATGGTAAAGAGATAACTGGAGTTAAGGCGTGCATAGATAATTGCAATAGCCTTTAGCAAACAAATCAGGTGAAGATAGCATATTGAACTATCTCCTGACGTTTGATTGGCTAAATTTGTAATATTTACCTGCAAAAGATATTTGCAAGGTATTTAAATATATTCCATTAAAAGTTTTTAATGTTACTAACTTCAACAGTATTAATACTTAAAAAAATAGGGATTGGGGAATGGAGAATGGGGATTGTGTCTGTCTTGTCTTCGCGATCCCTTCCAACTAACTATTAAGAGCCTTCTGTAAAGTCAATAATAATTCCTTGACGGTGTAGGGCTTTGCTAGAAAACCACTGATATTAATAGTTGAGGCTTCTGCTAATTTACTGCTAGAGGCTAATCCGCTTGTAGCCACAATTTTGACTGTGGGATTGATTTTTTGTAAAGTCCGAATAGCTGTGATGCCATCGAGAGACGGTAGCATTATATCCATGAGAACAGCACTAATTTTGTCTCGATTTTGGGCATATAGTGCGATCGCTTCAATACCATCAATAGCAACAAGAGCTTTGTAATTATGAGTTTCTAGCGATGCTCTAGTAATTTCTTGAATAGCAGGTTCATCATCGACTACTAAAATCAATTCTCCTTTACCTGCTAGTGGTTCTAACTGTGGTGTTGACTCTATTTCTACTCCCTGTGCTGCTGGCAGGTAAACTTTAAATTGAGTACCAAGCCCAATTTCACTATGGACATTGACAAAACCACCGTGGCTTTTGACAATACCAATAACTGTGGAAAGTCCCAAACCTGTGCCTTTGCCTAATTCTTTGGTAGTGAAAAATGGTTCAAAAATTCTCTCGATAATTTCCTTGGAAATACCCACACCAGTATCTGCCACAGTAATAATTATGTAGGGGCCGACTTTGGCTTCCAAGTTCATGCGAGCATAGTTTTCATCAATAAATAAATTTTCTGCTGAAATAGTCAAACTCCCGCCATCTAGCATCGCATCACGGGCGTTGACACAAAGATTCATCAGTACTTGATGCAGTTGTGTGCTATCTGCATAAACTGTCCACAAATCAGATGCGACATCCATACACACTTCAATTGATTTGGGAAAAGTTTGTTTAACAATCTTGACAACTTCTCGAATTAAGTGCTTGACTTGCAAAGTCATGCGTTTACCTTCCACACCCCGTGCAAAGGACAAAACTTGCTTGACTAATTCTGCACCACGTCTAGCACTATCTTCGAGTATTTCTAGCAGATGTTTATGTTCAGAATAAATATCGGGAAATTTCAACGGCAAGAGTTGAGATACAGCTAGAATTGGCGTGAGAATATTGTTGAGATCGTGGGCAATACCGCTTGCTAAAGTACCAATACTTTCTAGACGTTGGGCGCGAAATAATTGAGTTTCTAGCTGTTTTTTTTCAGTAATGTCGGTATCAACGGTGAGAATAGATTTTGGTTTACCGTCTTCTTGAGAAACTAAACTCCAACGGCTAGAAACTAAAAGTTTCTTACCATTTTTGGTAATTCTAGTTAACTCCCCTTGCCATTTACCTTGTTTAATAACTGCCAAAAATGCTGTTTCTACTTCCTCTGGGGGTTCATCGTCGTATAAAAGTTCTACTACAGTTTTTCCGTAGGCTTCATGGGCTAGCCAACCGTAGAGATTTTCCGCACCTTTGTTCCAGAGAATAATGTGATTATCTAAATCTCGCACAAAAATTGCATCTGTAGTTACATCTAACAATGCAGCTTGTTCACGAATTTTTTCTTCAGCAAGTTTGCGATCGCTAATGTCAATACTCGCACAAGTCACCCCCACCACTTCTTGTGCTTCATTTCGCAACGGTTCTATAGTCAAATCAAAATATCTAATTCCTTGAGCAGTATTTATTGATACTTCTTTTCGGATTCCTATTCCTGTTGACAAAACACGTTGTTTAATATCAAAAAGTATTTGCCCATCTGCAACAGCAATCAGATCTAAATCTTGTTTACCTAAAATTTTTTCATTAATAAAACCTGGAGAAGTATTGTAAACCCAGGTATAACGTAATTCTTTATCTTGGTTGAAAACAACAATCGGAGAATTTTTGAGCGCGACTCGAAATCTTTCCTCACTTTGGCGCAATGCTTCTTCAATTCTTTGTCTCTCAATAGCATAGCGCATACAGCGCACCAACAAATCACCACTCACCTGTCCCTTGACTAAATAATCCTGCGCTCCTTGCTGCATAGCTCGCAGAGCCAAATTTTCATCATCCAAACCAGTCAGCACAATAATCGGAATCGCTGGTGCTTGATGATGTAAAGTCACAAAAGTTTCTAAACCTTGACTATCTGGCAAAGAAAGATCTAATAAAATAACATCAAAACTCTCTTGATTGAGCAACTTCAGTGTCTGGTCTAATCGCTCAACAGGTGTTAATTGAAACTGTGTAGTAGTGACATCCCACAAAAATTCTTGCAACAAACGAACATCACCGGGATTATCTTCTACCAACAAAATTTTGATCATTAGTAATTAGTCATTTGTTGTTTGTCGTTAGTCATTTGTTAGTTATTTCTAATCCCGTTCCCCGCTATTCCGACGGAAGCTTGACAATGGTAAACCAGAAATTTTCAATAGATTGTACAATTTTGACAAATTGCTCGAAGTCAACAGGCTTGGTAATGTAGCAGTTGGCGGATAGATTATACACCTTTAGAATATCTTCTTCTGCTTGAGAAGTTGTTAGCACAACTACGGGAATTCGCTTGAGTTTTTCATCTGCTTTGATTTCTGCTAATACTTCTCTACCATCTTTTTTTGGCAGATTCAAATCTAAGAAAACAATATCTGGATGGGGAACTTGAGTATATTTACCTTCTCGACGTAGAAAGGCGATCGCCTCTACACCATCTTCAACTACATTTAAGTTAACAGAGATTTTGCTGTCCTCTAAGGCAATTTTGGTCAACTCTACATCACCGGGATTGTCTTCTATTAACAAAATCTCAATAGGCATAACATCTATAAAAATACTCACGATCCCGTACCTATCCTATCTGGAATTGTGAAGTAAAAGGTGGTTCCTTGGCCAAGTTTTGACTCAACCCAGATTTGTCCACCGTGACGTTCGACAATTTTTTTACAAATTGCTAAACCAATACCAGTACCGGGATATTTGTCGCGAGTGTGCAAACGCTGAAAAATGATAAAAATGCGATCGCCATACTGAGGTTCTATCCCAATTCCATTATCGCGCACCCAGAAGAGCCATTGATTTTCTGTGGGAGAGTGGGGAGAGTGGGGGGACAAGGGAGAATTACTTACCTGTCCTCCTTGTCCTCCATCTCCGTCTCTCTTCATTACGCCAATATGAATTTGTGGGGGTTGTTCGCTACGAAATTTAATGGCATTACTAATTAAATTCTGGAATACTTGCACCAGTTGGGTAGCGTCGGCGATGAGTTGGGGTAGAGGTTCGTCGTAGGTGATGACTGTGTGAGTTTCAGTAATTGCGACTTTTAGATTAGCGATCGCCTGTTGCAAAGCACTATGACAATCAACTACTCCAAATGGCTGTCCACGGCTACTTACACGGGAAAAACTCAACAAATCATTAATCAAGATTTGCATCCGTTTCGCACCATCTACGGTGTAGGAAATAAATTCATCGGCTTTATTGTCAAGTTTACTTTTATACTTTTTCTCTAGTAATTGTAAGTAACTTGTGATCATCCGTAATGGTTCCTGCAAGTCATGGGAAGCAACATAAGCAAATTGTTCTAATTCAGCGTTGGAACGAGCTAATTCTTCACGTTGGAGTATTTCTTGTTCCAATAATTGCGCTTTGGCTAAAGCTATGCCAATCTGATTTGCTAGGTGTTGTAATAACTCAATTTCCCAATTACTCCACTTTCTCGGACGCATACATTGTTGAGCAATTAGTAAGCCCCAAAGTGTATCTCTGACAATAATTGGTATAAGTATATGGGCTTTAACAGCAATATTTTCCAGAAATTCTTGATGACAAGGATGGACGCTTTTTGATTGGACATCGCAGATAATATTAATTCTGCCTTGGCGATATGCTTCTTGATAATTTTGTTGAAAACACCTCTCAAAAAGCTTTCGTCCTAAAATCGAGCTACAACCAGTGACGACTGCTTCTTGCACCACTGTTCCAGAACCATCATTCCATAGTCGAAAAATAATAACTCGATCAGCCTGCAAAAGTTTTTGGATTTCTGTAACCGTGGTTCGGAGAATTTCTTCTGTTTGTAAATGTTGGCGAATTTTCAGAGCAATTTCAGCTAAGAGTTGCGATCGCTGATTTTGCTGTTTTAATTCTTCTTCTGTGCGCTTGCGTTCCGAGATATCACTCAATACTCCTACCATTCGCAGCGCTCGGCCATGATCATCTCGAATAACTTTACCTCTGATTAAAAACCAATTATATCTACCATTCACCCGACGCAATCGCAATTCCATTTGATAAGCCTGATTGAGTTCGAGATGTTGGTAGAGTAACTCAGCAAATTGTTCTTGGTCTTCAGGATATACTAATTGATAAAGAGATTCATAAAAGTTTTCTTTACCTGTGTGTGGTAAACCTAAGAACTCATAAAATCGCTTTGACCAAAAGCATGTATTCTTAACAATATCCCAATCCCAAATCGCATCATTTGTCGCATCAATTACTAACTGTAATCTTTCTTCACTTTGGCGTAATGCTTCTTCTGCTTGCTTGCGTTCGGTAATATCCAAAGTCACACCAATCATCCGCATTGGTGTACCATCACTTTCATAGATGCCACGACCCCGCGATAACATCCAATGGATGCTACGATCTGGCCAAATAGTTCGATACTCTGCTTCATAATCAATTTGCTGTTCCAAAGCTTGCTTAACAGAGTCGTGTATATAGTCGCGATCTTCTGGGTGGATGCAGTCTAACAGCATTGTGTAGGAAAAATCTGTTTCGGGAAGTATGCCAAAGTTGGCTTTACACTGATTAGATGTAAATAATTCCCCAGTTTTTAAATCCAATTGCCAAGAACCAAGCTTACCAGCTTGTAATGCTAGCTTCAGGCGTTGTTCATTGTCTTGTAGTGCTGCTTCTACACGTTGACAATTTTTTAATGGTGTGTTTAATGATTCTCTTTGCAGTAGTAGCATCACTTGTTGAGCTAATTTTTGCAAAGCTGTTAGTTGTTGGGAGTTGAGTTGTCGGGGTTGACGATCCATCACACACAGAGTGGCGATCGCATATCCTTCCGGTGTTAGTAGTGGTACGCCAGCATAAAATCTTACATAATACGGTTCTGCTGCAATTAGATTTTCTGCCCAAACTTGATCTGTCAAGCAATTAGGAACAATAAAAATATCTTTTTGCTGAATGCAAACAGGACACATCCCGACATTTTGCGGTAGTTCAGTGACATCCCAACCAACTTTTGCTTGTATCCATTGCCGATTTTCGTCGATAAAATTGATGCAAGCGATCGGCGTACCACAGATAAGGGCTGCTAACTCAACCAGATTATCAAAAGCTGCTTCGGTAACACTATCTAGTATTTGGTAGTGGCGAAGGGCTGCTAATCTTGCTTTTTCCTGATTATTTGGTGGAGCTTTCATGAATATCGGTGAAGCAATTAATCTTTCAGCTTCAGAATTGTCATTGGTTATTTGTCATACTCTACCTTGAAGCCGAAGAAGGCGCGTCTATGTCAAATCAATCAAACAGTCTGCTTAAGAGGTTGTTTGAAAAGTGATTGGCTGTAATTTTAATTACATTATTACTCCCCTTATAAAGGGGAGAAATCCGGTTCCCTCCCCTTTATAAGGGGAGGGTTAGGGTGGGGTAAAAAATATTTGATACATCAATCATGACTTTTCAAACATCCTCTAAGCAGACTTTTGCTATGAGACTGCGATTCAATAGTAGACAGGTTTTTTGAACAGTTGGGATTCTCACCCGCTCTCCTTATATTTAGTGTTTAATATTTGCCAATAAAATATACTATAAATTTCTTATATTTTTAAGTTTATGAATAATTTCTGTAATATTGAATTTTCACAGGAGTTTTTTAAGATTTTTGTTTAATTACTTTAGATTCGCAAATCAGGTTTTATGGTAATCTCTCACCCCTTAATTTTCGCATTAAAGCTATTCGCAGCAATCGGTTGTGGACTGATAGCAGGCGTTTTCTTTGCTTTCTCAACTTTTGTGATGGCTGGTCTTGCTCGTCTCCAACCCGCACAGGGTATTACCGCCATGCAATCGATCAATATCACAGCCATCAATCCTTTGTTTATGTTGGCACTCTTCGGAACGGCGGTGGCTTGCCTGTTTCTAACCGTTTCCTCGCTGTTGAAATGGCATCAACCTGGCGCTGTTTATTTACTTATCGGTAGCTTGCTCTATCTCATTGGGACGATTGGGGTGACGATCGCATTCAATGTGCCATTAAACGATGCGCTAGTGAACGTCAAACCAGATAGCACAGAAGGCGCAAACTTATGGGCTAGCTACCTGACCAATTGGACAACTTGGAACCATGTTCGGACAATCGCAGCACTTGCGGCTGCGACATTATTCACGCTCTCACTCTGCGAGCAAGCGGCGCGGTCATAATGAGGTTTTATGAGCAACATCGAAAAGGCAATAGAAATTCTTGAATCCATTGTTCCAAAAGAAGACCAAAAATGGAATAAAGAATATAGAGCAAAAATCCATCACGACTTGAAAGAAGTAATTACACTTCTTTCAAATCTCTCCCCAACAGTCACTTTTTGGGAAGCAAATTATCACAAAAGCAAGATCAAAATCCAAGAATTTCAAAGCCTTTCAGCAATACCCAAAAAAGACGAAGATATCTTATTTATGGATAAATATTGGAAAATCCTGAGAATAATTCATGAATTAGAAAATAATCACATAGACATTTATCTAGAAGAAGAATAAAAATCTGCATGAACTACCCAGACCTACTACGCCCGTGGTCTGGGTTTCTGCTTCCAGACCAGTAGATTTGGATTTTTGACGCTTCTTTGCCCCTAGTTGCCGCATACTTCCCGCTTTTTTGCGAGTGTTTGCGGTAGAGCTTGGCGACTCTGCGTCTAGGCGTAAATAGAAGGTTCGTGCAACCAGGGGCAACCTTGTAAAATTCTGTAAAAATTACCCTTTTTTTAGCCTTAATTGATAAGAAATACAAATGATAACTTTGCCTAGTTCGTCTCATTTTAGG